>Ga0247844_1001630_pt1 | contig 40139 bp, 29 predicted proteins | sample LaCtaG_FD_192421 | JGI IMG/M metagenome (GOLD analysis project Ga0247844, IMG submission 192421) | Freshwater microbial communities from meromictic Lake La Cruz, Castile-La Mancha, Spain - LaCruzMarch201714.5m_1 | ecosystem: Environmental > Aquatic > Freshwater > Lake | place: Spain: Castile-La... | reverse complement strand
CAAATTTCTTGCAGTAATATGAGCACACCTGTTACAATCAAAATCAAAAATGGTACCGTTCGCGTTTCGAACCCCCGTTGAATTTGTTGGCACCCGCCTCTAGACAGGCTTGCTCCGAAAACCGAAGAATTGTTCATGGGATTTTAAAATCCATTATGTAGAGCCTTGCCGAACGCGGCAGGGCTTTTTTGTTGCTGCTCACCACATAGTTCATATAGACCACCTAGTAAACAAGCATTCCAATCAATTATCTATGTGATCTATGTGAACTATGGGGCAAAACGAACACGGAAAAAACCGTGCCGAACTTTTGCAATACCTTCGCCTCGAATCTTTTTTAGACATGAAATCTACTGCATTAACATTTTTACTTTCGTTTTTTTCTTTTCTCCTTGCGGCACAGACCAATCCGGACACCACGATTTACAACGTCGCAGATGCGATGCCGTATCCATTCTTGAAAAGTTGTATTCCCGAACGCCATCCGGGCTGGAATGGGCACATAGACAGTATTCGTCGTTGCGCAGAAACCCAATTGTTCAACATACTTGCCGCTAACATCCAATACCCTGAAGAAGCCCGAACACAAAACCTTCAGGGCTCCGTGGTTGTATCTTGTGTTGTAGAACCAGCAACGGGCCGCATGACCAGTCTCCAGCTTCTCAAAGATATTGGCGGGGGCTGTGGTGCGGAAGCTTTACGGGTCTTGCGTGCACTGGATGAAGCGGGTTTGCGCTGGCAACCAGCCATCTTGGCTGGCAAGCCCGTGCGTGTGCGTCAAGCCCTACCCATCCGGTTCCGATTACAGGAAGCGCTGCCCTATTACATTTCTTTGGAAGGTGACACGATTTATACCGAATTCGATAAAGCGGCTGATTTTAAGGGCGGACTGGATTCTTTGGTGAATTTCCTGGTGAACCGTCTTGATTATCCAGCGGCTTGGAAGGATAGCTGCAAAACGGGGGTCATCGAAATGGCTACAGTCATCAAAACAGACGGCACTTTAAAGGTGGTTAATCAGTTGGATTTCAACAACTTGGGTATGGATTTTCAGTTCGAGGCACTTCGGCTCGCTCGGCGTTCTGCGGGTATGTGGATTCCAGCCGAAAATGGTGACAATCCAGTGGCTACCACGCTGCCGCTGCGTGTAGTGTTCAAATCCGATGCTCCTAAATGTGCAACCATGAATGCCAATTTTGATCGCGCCATGATCCTGGCAGATGCAGGGGCAACGCTTTTGGAGCAGGAAAAGGCCGAAGAAGCCATTCAGAAATGGGACGAGGCACTCCGCCTCCAGCCCGACAATTGCGAATTGCTTTATTATCGCGGCACTGCGTTGATGAACGAAAATAAACTTGAATTAGCCTGCAAAGACTACAATAGAGTGAAAGAATTGTTTGGCGTCACGTGGTTTGAGGAAATCCGGCGGCTGGTCTGCGGATTCTAAAGCGTATGAAAAACAAGCACCTCGTTTTCCTTTTTTTGCTCACTTTGTTGATTGGACTTGCCGTGCGCCGTGCGCCGTGGAGGGATTCTGCTTTTTTTCAGGCCGAGCTTTTGAAAGCAGACACGGCAGAAATGCTGCGGATAGAAATCTCCGTTCCAGGGCATCGTGAGCTTATCATGATGCGAAACGAACTGGGATGGGAAGCTGAACAACAGGGACGCAGTACAAGAGTACCTCCTGCCATTGCGCAAACGATTCTTGCTGAACTTGATGCACTTCGCTCTATCCGTATTGTTAAAACAGATCGGCCTGACACTCTGGGTTTTTTACAAGGAAAGGCCATTGAAATGAGAATTTATTCCTCCAATAGGGCCACCGATTTTCTAAGTATTGGTCAGGAAACGATAGAATACGGCAAACCCGCAACCTTCGTTCTGTTGCGAAGGCATGGAGGCATTTACTTGACCGAAAAACACTTGCGTGCAAGTTTTTCAAAAACACTGAAGGATTTTAGGAATGCTGCTGAAATTCAGTTCAATACAGCTGACGTGCGTGAATTTTCTATTTTTGGTCAAAACCTGGACAGCCTGATGTTCCAAAAAAACGATTCAGTCGGAATCTGGGAGTCCCTTCTGGTTCATCGTACGATAGACAATGACCGTGTCCAGGAATGGCTCACCAAAATTGAGCGACTCAAAAAATTGCCCTTCGCGGATTTATTCGATGAAAGTCACGCAAATAAGACCAGTTTTGCTCAGATAAATCTCGGATTCAACCAACAAACCGAGCCGCTCACTTTGAAAATTTATCGGCTTAGCAATACAATTTTACCTGAAGAATTGCCCGATATACCACTAGATCAAAGCCAGTTCGCGCCTTATGTGCTGTATTTTTCCCAATACCCAACCAATTATTTTGCCTTATCCGACACCTCTCTTTTGAGACAAATCTGCCAACCCTTTTGAGCAATGAAAAAAATGATACAAACCATGGCCGGCTGGGCCAATTATCCCCGACTGGAAGCTGAAGTTTTTGAACCTCAGGATAGGGTAGGGGTGCGTACGGTTGTTGTTGAAAATGAACGAATTATCGCAAGAGGGAGTGGAAAAAGTTACGGTGATGCAGCCCTTGCGCCCAAATTATTATCCACCCTAAAACTCAATCGGGTTTTGGCATTGGATGAAGACCATGGTGTGCTGGAATGCGAGGCGGGCGCCTTGCTCAGCGATTTATTAAAAATCATCGTTCCCAAAGGTTGGTTTTTTCACGTCACGCCCGGTATTAAAGATATTACGGTGGGCGGAGCCATTGCTTCAGATGTACACGGCAAGAACCACCCCACAGCAGGTTGTTTTTCTAACTACTTGATTTCCTTTGATTTAATGACGGCTTCCGGTGAAATTAAAACCTGTTCGCGCCATGAAAACACCGACTTATTCTGGAACAGCTGTGGTGGCATGGGTTGGACGGGCGTGATACTTTCGGCCAAATTCAGCCTGCTGAAAATCAAGTCCACCCTGATGCGGCAGAAAAACGTGCAAGTCAATAATTTGGAGTCGCTCTTTCGTGCATTCGAAGAAAACCGCGAATGGCCTTATGCAGCGGGTTGGGTGGATTGCACAAGTGCCGATTGGCGTGGGTGGGTATTATTCGCAACGCATCATGGCACCATGGAAAGCGGAAGGCCACTGGCTTTTTCAGAAGCTCCTAAACGGAACGTGCCTTTTTATGCACCTTCCTGGTTCTTAAATCCGCTGAGTATCCGAGTCCACAATCACTTCTTTTTCAACAAGAAGCGCGCAGAGGAAGAGATCGTCCCGCTGGACAAATATTTTTATCCGCTCGATGCGCTTCAAAATTGGAATCGCTTTTATGGAAAGCGGGGTTTTGTACAATATCAGTTCTGCCTCCCTGAAAATAATGCTTTTGAAGGTATGCGCCAAGTGCTCGAAACCATTCGCAGAAGTTCGGAAGTACCTTTTCTCACCGTATTAAAACGCCACGGGGAACGTCCGCCCGAAGCAGTACATTCTTTCCCGATTCGAGGTTATTCATTGGCGTTGGATTTTCCGAGAACCCGAGGAATATTTGATTTGGTAAAAGCATTGGATGCACTGGTTTGGACCCTGGATGGGAAAATTTACCTCACAAAGGATGCCTGTTCAGAGCCTAAAATGGGTCGGGTGGATCCGCGAAGCTTTGGTGAAGCGATGTTTTCATCGCTTTTGCGGGAGCGGATAAGCAATTTGCGCTAAGTTTTTACCGATATTTGCGGTCTTTTTGTATCCCGGAACGCTGTTCCGGGAAATGAATAAGCACATTTTATGACCCATTTTCTCCCGGAACAGCGTTCCGGGATACATTTATGAAGACAAAAACATTCAGACCAGACAAAATAAATGTCATCACGCTCGGCTGCTCCAAGAATTTGGTGGACAGCGAAAACCTCATCACGCAACTACGAGGCAACGACTACGAAGTGACGCACGAAAAGGACGATAGTGATGCCAATGTGGTGATTGTCAATACCTGCGGCTTTATTGATGTGGCGAAAAAAGAGAGCATTGATACCATTGTAGAGTATGCAAATCTCAAGCGGGAAGGAGGTATTGACAAATTATACGTTACGGGATGTCTCTCGCAGCGCTACAAGGATGACCTGGAAACAGAAATTCCAGAGGTAGATGCTTTTTTCGGGACCTTGGAAATGCCCGCTTTACTTGCCCGCCTTGAAGCCGACTATAAGCATGAACTCCTTGGAACGCGCCAAATTACCACGCTCCCACACTACGCCTACCTTAAAATCAGCGAAGGCTGCAATCGAACCTGTGCATTTTGTGCTATTCCGCTTATGCGGGGCAAACACATAAGTCGCCCGGTGGAAGACTTGGTGATGGAAGCCAAAAATCTGGCAAAACGTGGGGTAAAAGAACTCCTGCTCATTGCACAAGAATTGACTTATTACGGCCTTGACCTTTATAAAACCCGGGAACTACCACGATTGCTCCACGAATTGGCCGATGTGGAAGGTATTGAATGGATCCGCCTGCACTATGCTTATCCGAGCAAGTTCCCGCTCGAGATTTTAGATGCGATTGCGGAACGAAAAGAGATCTGCAACTATCTCGACCTTCCGCTTCAACATGCCAGTGACAATGTGCTCAATCAGATGCGCCGTCAAATCACCCGGGCTGAAACAGAAGAGCTGCTTGCTACAATCCGGGAAAAAGTGCCGGGCATTGCAATTCGCACCACCTTTTTAGTCGGTCATCCTGGGGAGACGGAAGCCGATTTTGAGAGTTTGCTGGATTTTGTTCGAGCACAGGAATTTGAACGTGTCGGTGTTTTTCAATATTCCCATGAAGAAAGCACCCGTGCTTATGAACTGCCCGATGATATTCCAGAAGAAGTAAAAGCTGAACGTGCCCAGCGGCTCATGGAGGTGCAACAAGAAATATCCTTGCGCAAAAACAAGGCAAAAATTGGGCAGGTTTTCCGCACTTTGTTTGATCGAAAGGAAGGCAAGTATTTCATTGGTCGCACCGAGGCAGATTCACCCGAGGTGGACAATGAGGTATTGGTGCCCGCCAAAAATAACTACGTCCGCCTGGGCGATTTCGCATGGGTACGCATAACTGGAGCGGAAGAATTTGATCTATTTGGTGAATTGGTTGTTTAGTGATTGGATTATTGGTGATTGGTGAACCAGTCCACCAATCACCAATAATCCAATCACCAGTTTACCATTCACCACTCACTAACCACCCATGGCACGTCCACCTATCATCACCAGTCCAACCATAACAAAAGTCGTGACTAAAAACCTCGTAACTGGCCAGCTCGGCGAAACCGCTGCTGCCGAATTCCTTGAACAACAAGGTTGGCGTATTGCTGAGCGCAATTGGCGCTCTGGACGTTATGAGGTGGATATTATTGCCTGGTCGGAGGAGGAAATCCTGGTATTTGTGGAGGTTAAAACCCGTTCTGGGGAAGGTTCCGGTTTTGGCGGACCTGAAGAGGCCGTGGATGCCAAAAAACAGGATATGTTGGTCCGCGCAGCAGGGGCCTATATGGAATCTATTGACTACGAATGGGAGATTCGATTTGATGTGGTGGCCGTTATTTTAGATCATGGCAAAGTATTGGAAATCAGGCATGTAGAGGATGCGTTCTTCCCAAATTAATATAGGCTGTCAGGCGTTTTATTCTATTTCCCCTCCGATCCTTCAACACTTTTTACCTCTTTTACCTCCTTTTCCTCTGGCCTCAACACATGTCGAAACTGGCTCGGCAAAAACCGCATCCGATCCCCCAGCCATCGTTCGAGGGTCAATGCCACCACAGCGTATCCTTCAGTAATTCCAGGGACAGGCACCACCACCACCACGAAAAAAGGCAGGAATCGTGGGATATCTTTCAACTGCTCCACGGCCTCTTTCAATTGTTCGGGCGTAGGGTTTCGGTGCGAAGGAGTCAACCTAAGTTTGCCTGTACCATGCCGGGCAAATACTTTTACCATACGAGTGGTCTCGACGCCCTCCATCACCATGGCCCAAAACATGCGGCGTGGTAATTTTGTAATTTCCCTAAGTTTCATATTTGAAATTTACAATGCAAAACTACGCCCAGAAACGGCTTGCACTGCGAAAATTCTGGCTAAACCCAATTTATACCTTTTTTTCAGGGTTTATCAAGTCCCGGAACCTGCTAGGAATCAGCTTAATCTTATCCCCAGACCATTTTTCCATAGATAAGGCTGCCAAGGCGTATCCTCCAACCACCCCCGGCAATGGTATCAAAAACACCACCAAGAATAACAGGGATCTTGGAATATCTTTCAACTGTTCATAAGCAACCTGCAATTCCGCCGGACTTGGGTTGCGGTGCGCTGAGCGGAGCTTCAGCTTTCTGGTTCCATGCCTGGCGTAGACATGAATCATACGAGTCGTTCCAACCCCTTCCATTGCGATTGCCCAAAGGAACTGGCGGGGCAAACGTGTTATTTGACGGAATTTCATTTTATGGTATTATGTGCAAAATTAGGGTTTTAGAAGCACCGAACAGTTTTTAAGCAAAAATCAACCCAAATTTAACACTGCTCCCACAGCATAAAAAAAACGACCGGATTGCGTGTAATTGGTTTCGCAATCCGGCCAGTAAAAGTGAAGAAGAAAAAGACTTACACCTCTGTCAATTTCTTGGATACCACCTCTTTCCCGTCTACCACAGACTTTCGCCCAAAAAGCAATCCCGCAGCATCCGCACCGATCATCACGGTGTCGCCTTTATGGTAGTCGCCTGCGAGCAGGTGACGGGCTAGTTCATTGATGAGTTCGCGCTGGAGCGTACGCTTGAGTGGGCGGGCGCCGAATTGCGGATCAAATCCATGATCCACCAGCATTTTCGCCGCATCTTTTGTAAGTTCAAGTTTCAGCTCCTGTCTGTTCAACATCTCGCGGATGTCTTTCATCAAAATGTTGAGAATCAGAGACATCTGATCTTTTTGCAGGGGGTGGAACACTACCACCTCATCCAGGCGGTTCAAAAATTCAGGTCGAAGGTTCATTTTGAGCGCGTCCATCACCTCAGTTTTTGCCTTTTCAAATACCTCAAGTTTGCGGTTTTCTGGCAGTTCCTCATAACCTTCGAATACCTCCATGATGCGATCGCTGGCGAGGTTGGAGGTCATGATGATGATCGTGTTCTTAAAGTTCGCAGTGCGGCCTTTGTTGTCTGTCAAACGCCCATCGTCAAGTACTTGTAGGAGGATATTGAAGGTGTCTGGGTGCGCTTTTTCAATTTCATCCAACAAAACAATCGAATAAGGACGACGCCGTACGGCCTCTGTGAGTTGACCGCCTTCGTCATAACCCACATAGCCAGGAGGTGCGCCCACCAAACGCGAAACGCTGTGTTTCTCCTGATATTCGCTCATGTCAATACGCGTGATGGCCTTTTCATCGTCAAAAAGCACGTCGGCCAAAGCCTTGGCAAGTTCTGTTTTGCCCACCCCGGTTGGACCGCAAAAGATAAACGAACCAATGGGTTTGTCCGGGTCGCTCAATCCTGCCCGGCTCCGGCGAATCGCGTCAGCTACCACGGTCACCGCCTCGTCCTGGCCTACCACCCGCTCGTGCATTTCCGTTTCCAGATGCAGGAGCCGCTCCCGTTCACCACGCATCATTTTGGCAAGCGGAATGCCAGTCCAGCGTGCCACTACTTCGGCAATATCGTTCGCAGTCACGATTTGAGTCGTCATCCGGTTCTCTGGAGAGAGGGTCGAGAGTTTTTCTTCGGCGGCTTTCAGCATCGCTTCTCTAGCCGGAATGTCCTGATATTTGATTCGTGAAGCGACTTCCAGATTGCCCTCGCGCTCTGCACGTTGGTACTGGATTTGCAACTCTTCTAACTTCTGCTTACTGGTTTGGATGGCCTCCACGATTTCTTTTTCGGAGGTCCATTTTGCTCTGAGGTCATCCAATTTTTCGCGCAAGTCCTGGATTTGCTTGTTCATCGTCTCCAACTTCTTCGTATCTTTTTCACGCTTAATCGCTTCACGCTCAATTTCTAACTGCCGCATCTGGCGATCCAGTTTATCTACATCTTCAGGTACAGAGTCTAGTTCCAAACGGAGTTTTGCCCCCGCCTCGTCAATGAGATCAATGGCTTTGTCTGGTAATTTTCGCTCCGAAATATATCGGTGCGAAAGTTCAGCCGATGCAATAAGTGCCTCGTCCAGGATTTGTACTTTGTGGTAGTTTTCGTATTTTTCACGGATACCACGCAAAATGCTGATAGTATCCTCCACGCTGGGTTCATCCACATAGACGGACTGAAAACGGCGTTCCAGCGCCTTGTCACTTTCAAAATATTTCTGATACTCATCCAGCGTCGTTGCGCCAATGGTGCGGAGTTCACCTCGTGCAAGGGCGGGTTTCAGTATGTTCGCTGCGTCCATGGCGCCTTGTCCGCCACCTGCGCCCACGAGGGTGTGTATTTCGTCAATGAACAGGATAACCTGCTCGTTCGAATCCACTACTTCTTTGATAACGGCTTTTAAGCGCTCCTCAAACTCACCTTTGTATTTCGCTCCAGCAATAAGCGAAGACATATCCAGGCTGAAAATCTTTTTGCCTGCGAGCGTTTCGGGCACGTCTTGTTTGACAATCCGCCAGGCAATGCCTTCTACGATGGCGGTTTTACCCACGCCTGGATCGCCGATAATGACTGGGTTGTTTTTTTTGCGGCGACTGAGAATATGAAGCACGCGGCGTATTTCCTCGTCGCGCCCGATAACCGGGTCTAGTTTGCCGTTTTCTGCCTGTTCCGTTAGATTAACCGCATATTTCTGGAGGGCGTTGTACACATTGTCGGTGGTTTGTTCGGTCACCTTGCGCCCTTTGCGGAGTTCTTTGACAGCAGCGCTAAGTGCGTCGAACGTAGCCCCGTTTTCGCGAAGCAAACGAGCAGCCTTGTCATTGCCTTTTACAACCCCTAACAGGAGGAGTTCGAGGGAAATATACTCGTCGCCGAAATCTTTGAGCAGGGATTTTGCTGCAGCAACCGCTTTGTTTGCCTCATTGGTAAGGTATTGTTTGTCAGCGCCTTGTACCTTGGGAGTTTCCCAAATGAGTTTGTCCAGTTGTTCTGAAAAGGCAGGAATATTTACCCCGGTTTTTTTCAAAAGGAAATCGGTTACGGAGTCGTCTACATTGAGCATCCCTTTAATAAGGTGCCCCGTGTCAACGCTTTGCTGTTCGTAGCCAGCAGCAATTTGCTGGGCTTGGAGAATGGCTTCTTGGGCCTTAATGGTGAAATTGTCGTAGGTCATGTTTATTTTACAGGGGAATCTTTTTTCGCGGGGGGATTTTTTCTTTGAAAAAAATCCCCCCGCGAAAAAAGATTTACAGTTTTGAATGGTGAAGATTGGCTGGGGATAGTGTTGGAAGCTTAGAGAGGTTTTTCTGGGATATTATTGGCAGGTGATTTAAAAGTTTAATTGGACTTTGCCATGCTCAAATTTCCGGCCAACGCAATTTGGGTGAAATTTTGGCAGTCAACTTCAATGTGAGAAGTCAATTTGGCGGTAAGGTTTGAAAAAGCTGACTCATTGGCGGGAAACATTTGATTTGAATCAATCGGAGTCCACCAAGTTCAATCCCTGTTTACCTTTGCCCAATGCTAACCGTGATTTCCCCCGGACAACCCTTCCCCGATAATTTCCCAAAAGGTGCTGTATTTTTGGTTGATAAGCCCTTGGCTTGGACTTCTTTTGGGGCGGTGAACAAGGTTCGCTATCTGCTTGCCCGTAAAACAGGCAACAAAAAACTTAAAGTAGGCCACGCTGGAACGCTCGACCCTTTGGCCACTGGGTTACTTATTTTGTGTGTGGGGGATTACACCAAACGGATCGAGACTTTTCAATCCATGCCGAAAACGTACACGGGTACTTTCACTTTTGGCGCGACGACCCCATCTTTTGATCTTGAAAAAGCTCCTGATATACTTTTCCCAACCGCTCACTTGACCAAAGAAATTTTAGAAACGGCCCGGCAACAATTCCTTGGCGACATCCTGCAAGTCCCACCAATTTTTTCGGCTGTAAAAGTTGACGGCAGACGTCTGTATAAAAATGCAAGGACGGGCCAAGAAGTCGAAATGCCCCACCGGCCAGTTCACTTAGCCTCCTTCGATCTTTTGGGCGATTTGCACCCAGTGCCCACGAGCCAAGAATTGGTAAAAATTGCCAGCAAAAAAGGTTCTGACATCATGCTCCACCCGGATTACCCTGATGGCTTACAGATTGATTTTCAGGTAGTTTGCAGCAAAGGGACTTACATACGATCGTTGGCCAACGACCTTGGGCAAGCAGCCGGAACAGGAGCCTATTTGAGCCGTTTGAAACGCACTGCTATTGGTGACTTTAAAGTGGAAAACGCCTGGAACATGGAGGCCTTAGCCTCCTGGGTAGAATTGCCTCAACTGTAAATCTCGTTCCGTCCCCTTCTGATATAGCGCCGCACATTCATCCAAAAAGCAACAAAGAGATAGACAATAAGTGGCGAGCCCATCCCTATAAAGGAGGTGTAAATGAAGTATTTACGCACTTCACCCGGAGCGACGTGCATTCGTTCACCCAAATATTGGCAGACGCCAAAAGCATGTCGTTCGATCAAATCTTTAAACCAGTTCTGAAGCATGGCTGGGTAGTGATTGGTTTGTTGGTGTATGGTGGATTGGTGACTGGTGTATTGGTGATTGGTTAATTGGTGGGACAAAAATAAGGGCTTTTTTTCTTGCTTCAAGAAACAAAGTAAGTCAAGATTTGACCTATTTCAGGATTTGTCATTTTGCAAAGGAGTGTAGCCCTCTGAAGACCTCAGATATATTGAATCCTTTGACCAAGGCATTTTGGATGGCTTGGATTGTGTGGTTTTCTCCACTTCGTTGCCAAATGACAACACTTATAGAGCCACCGATCCACCCATCACCAGCTCACCCATCACCATTACGGTTGTCCTCGCGCGGCCTCTATCATGAGACTAAGCTCTTCGGCCAGGCCTTCGTCGCTGCCTTCAAATCCGACAGCTTTGAAACGGATTTTTCCATTGCGGTCCAACACATATTTAGTGGGTATTCCAGACACGCCGAAGGACGAAATAACTTTGTCGTCGTTGTCCAACAGAACGTTGAAGGTATAGCCCTTGCTAACCATAAAATCAGACGCATTCTTTGCCTTGTCCGTTGCTTTCTCCCAGGAATCAATAAAGACAAAGGCTACATCCGGGTCGTTTTTGTATTGATTTACAGCCAATTGCATGCCGGGGAAAGATGCCTTGCAGGGGCCGCACCAGGTAGCCCAAAAGTCTATCACCACCACTTTACCGCGTAGGCTTTCCAAGCTTACAGACTTCCCTTCGAGGTTGGTGAGGTTGAAAGGAGCCGCAGGTTCGTTCAGTATTTTTGATGTCAAGTCTTTCTGTTTGGCGGCTCTTGCACCAGATTCAAGTTTGCCGAGATAGGCAGTTGCACCGGTCTCGGTTTTGTCTTCAGCCATGAATTGTTTTTTGAATTGCGCTTTCATTTTGCCCGTAGCATGGCCATTCAGGATGAATCCTTCTAAGCGATAGCGCAAATCGGGTGCGCCCGAAGCCTCCAGATAGTTAGTGTAACGTTCGTTCATTTCAGCTTCGCGGCCTTTTGTGATTTCAACTACCTCGGCTTGTAACGAGGCAGCACTCATGGCATCTCCCGATTTGCTGAGCACAAAGCCATAGGTATCGCCGTACATGGCAAAAGTTTGCTTGCGCTGTTCAGCCCATTGTTTCGAGGTGCTGAAAGGTGGTTTTGTTGCGCTGGGCGTAGCCATTTCTTTCCGTGCCCATTCGACGGCGGTCGAAGCGAGAATGCGCGCCTCTTCGAGGTTTTCGCCTTTTTCAGCAAGTTCCCAGGAGAGATTGTTGTAGGCGCTGGCGCGTTCAGCATCGGGGAGTTGTGCGGCCAGAGCGCGGAATTTTGGCCAATTGCCGGAATCGGCCACTTTATTGGCAAGGTTAGCGTGCAACATGGTCACCGATTGTTTTTCCTCGTCATTCTGTGGCGGGAAAGCATTGGAATATGCCGCAAGCAATTCTTCCGCCTTTGCCAAGTCGGGTTCATTTTGGATGGCCCGACGTTTTTCTTGTTTCACCAAACTGCCTTTGGGGAATGCTGCGCGTATTTTGTCCTTCAAAGCTTTGTTGCGATCTGCCTCGCCGTTGCGTTCGTAAAAACGGGCGGCTGATGCCAGTTCCTCCTCAGTAGCCTTTGGGTCGGCTTCAAATTCAGAGAAGAGTGCCATAGCTTCTTTCTTACCCTCTTCTCCCTTTTTTACCACCATTAGATTGCCGACATAGGCTGCAAAATATTTTCTTTTCAAATCTGGCTGTGCAGCAAACGCCTGATTCAGAAGCCCAAATGCTACCGATGGTGTGCGGTTTAGGTTCAAGAGTCCGCCAAAATCGCGATAAAGAATGGCTGCCGCTGCCATGCCTTCCGGATTGGGCTTTCCTTCAGCGTCGTGTACCATCACAAAATAGCCCTCTCCTCCATTGTTTTCCCACTGCTCTTCTCCTTCGAGCAGCCCGGCCACGGCGGATTTAGCATCGGGACTAAGTGTGAAAATGCCAACCAGTTTATCACCAATGCGCATGGTAGCTGCTTCTGTAGTTGCCGCCTTGCCGTTGGAATATTCGAGCACAACCATTTCAATTTCAGTGGCACTCCGGAGTTTGCTCTCGGAAAGGTCAATTTCGAGCCGCACCATATCCCCTGCTTTGGGTTTGGCAGGGCTGATGGTGAAGTTTTGACCACCCAATAGGGCCGGTAGAAAAAGTAGTAGAAAGGATAATTGTTTCATAGAATAGGAGGACATTGGACAATTGGACATTGGACAATTGGACGTTGGACATTGGATGTTGAACGTTGGATGTTGAATGTTGGAAGTCTAGCATCCAACGTCCAATATCCAATGTCAAAAATTAGGACACACGACCCTGGAGCGCTTTTCTCCTGGTTGAAAATAAGTGAGCGATATTTCGAATGCTCCGCGGGAATTGTTGGCTTGTGTAAGCGAAGAAACGGTGATATCGTAACTCAAACCCAACATCCAGCGGTTGAGTTCGAGCATTCCGACCACCGTGACAGCGTCGGCTTGAAAGCCTTTTTGGAGGTTGTTGCCGATTCTGGCCCAAGCGCCAGCACGGAGGGCAAGTTCGTTGAAATCATTGTTGGAGTAGCGAATGTTGAGGCCCAAATCGGTCTCAAAGGCGGGGCCTTGACTCATCACCAATGCGCTCGGGAGGAGGCTAAACGTCTCATTTAAAGGGATTTGTGCACCGACATGTCCCGTTACCCTCGTATAAAGCGTTTCATTGTCGTCGGCAGCAAGCGATATTTTTGGTTTGTTTAAGTGATGCATGGCGCCGCCCAGGTAGAAAAAACCCTCATTTTCAAAAACGGCATACCAGAGTAAGCCCGCATTATAATCGAGGTAACTTTTTGAGTCTGCGTTTGCGTTGGGTTCGTTGCTGGAAAAATTTGTGTTGGGCGTCTCACTGGAGGCATCGAATTGGCGGCTGAACCAAAGGCGACCCCAATCAATGGAATTTTGGCCAAAACCGATTTGTGCACCAGCAGAAAGATAATGGTCGGCCTGTCGGCGGCCACCCGAAAGTTGCTTTAGAAAAGCTCCGCCCAGTTGCACTTTATCTTGTGAAAATCGAGCAGTCCCTGCTTCGTCGTGCATGGCGCCGATACCAAAAGAAGCATAATCGTCGCCGTAACCAACCTGCAAGCGGTGTTCAAAAGCTGCAGCGTAGGTTCGGAATGGTACTGGGGCAATAATGCTGCCCCATTGGTCGCGGTAGTTGAGTGTAGCGCGCCATTTTCCGTTGAAGACACCGTTGAGGGCGGGGTTCAGGTTCCACGGTGAGGCGTAATATTGTGAAAAACGGGGGTCCTGGGCTTGTGTTTCCTGCAAAAAGCAGGAAAAGAACAGAACTGCGAAAAAAATCGGTTTGGAAAATTGACTCATGATTAATTCAGACTGGATGGTTACAATTGATTTTGAAACACAAAAGTAGTTTTCCCTTTCAAAAACCCGCCGTTCCCTCAATATATCTTTCTTTCTATTTTTCCGTAACCCTCAACTCAACCCTCTCAACCCTCAACCTTCTCCACCCTCAACCCTAAACATTTCTTACCTTGCGCCCGCTTTTTGAACAAGAAAACACCATGGCAAAATCAGGCAAGCCCGCTCTAAAAACTCGTTCCCAGTCCACTGTCGGCAGTCAACCGCTACGTGCGACTCCCAAACCAAGTACCCCGGCCAAAAATTGGCTCGAACGCCCAGCGCTTCCAGAAACAGACCCGATGCTGAAAAAGGTATTTTGGGGTTTGGCTGGGCTCGGGTTGATATTATTGGTCGTACTCTCTTTGGGGTCCGGCATTAATGCTGACGACAAGTTCCAGGTGGATTATTCCCAAAAGCTGGTCAATTATTACGGTACGTTTGGCAAGGACACTACCGCGCTCAACATTCCTGATGGCAACATGCACCTCTACGGCGGTTTTTTTGAAATCGTAACGGGGTTTGCCAGCAAAACGTTTGGATACCAGCCAACGGAACTTGCTTATCATAATATGCGGCACGCTTCCAGCGCGGTGCTTGGCTGGGTGGCCATGCTTTGTGCAGCCTTGTTTGCCAGTTTGGTGGGCGGACAACGAGCAGGCATTATCACCTTGATTATCATGCTTGTTTCGCCCCGTTTTGTAGGCGATTCTCTGATGAATCCCAAGGATATCCCCTTTGCTGCGGGCTATATCATGGCTATTTATAACATGGTAGCGGTATTAGACCGAATGCCAAACCCTCGTCGTTGGAATCTCATGGGTCTGGCCGTCGGATTGGGCATCGCCCTGGGCATCCGGGCGGGTGGCTTGCTTTCGTTTGGGATTTTTGGAATGTTCGCAGGGCTGCATTTTTTGTTGAAAAATGGTGGTTTTCAGGCATTTACAAATGGCCAAAATTTGAAAAAATATGCGTTGCTTACACTCGGGGTTGCAGCAGTTGGTTTTGTTTTTGCGCTGCTTTTTTGGCCCTATGCCTTGCAGGCGCCTTTGAAAAACCCATTTGTTGCACTCTCTAAATTCTCTGATTTGGAGGTGAAAATTCGAGTGTTGTTTGAGGGCGTGAACATGATGTCGGACAAAACTCCCTGGAATTACGCCCTTAAATGGATCGTTTACACCATACCACTTGTCGCGCTGGTAGGATTCGTGGGAGCGCTTGTTTTGTTGCCGCGTATGTTGCGACGCTTGAATCCTTTATGGGTTATTTTAGCATTTTTTGCCGCTGTTTTCCCTGTTTTTTATGTGATTTACAAAAACTCGGTCATTCACGATGGCTGGAGGCACTTGACTTTTGCTTATCCCCCCTTGGTGGTTTGTGCTGCCTTGTTTTGGAATGAATTGGTCCAAATATTCTCTGAAAAAAAATACGCGCAGTGGGCAGTTTACGGTGCCATCGGGCTACTTTCAGCAGATGCGGCGGCCTTTATCGCAATGAACCCGAAAATGCCTTACGTCTATTTCAACCCCGTGGTGGGTGGTACGGCGGGCGCTTACGGAGAATTCGAGACCGACTACTGGGGAGTGAGTACCCGGCAAGGCATCGAATGGCTTGAAAGTCAAGGCATTCTCAAGTCTGATATGCCTGAAATGGTAGTGATCGCCACCAATATGTTCTACTCAACCAAACAGCTCACGGCCAAATACGGCGACAAGGTGAAGGTCAAATATCTGAAGTGGGAAAAACGCTGCGACGATGCCTGGGACTATGGTTTATACCCAACGCGCTTCCTGGACGGCAGCACATTGCAAAAAGGACTGTGGCCACCAGACAACGCGGTACACATCGTAAAGGCGGGCGGCGCACCGATTCTCGCGATTTTGAAAGATAATGGCCGCAACTGCACTTTTGGCATGGCAGCCAGCAAACTCGGTGACTGGCCAGGCGCTATCGAACGATTCAAGGCCGAAATCGCCAATGTGCCCGACAACGAACTGGCTTGGGTGAACCTTGCACAAGCTTATTTGAACAACAACCAATTGGAAGAAGCCAAGGCTGCGGCAGAAAAAACGATTGAAATTTGCCCAGACGACGCACAAGCAAACAACCTTATTGGCTTGTATTGGCTCAATAAAAATGATGCGGCAAAAGCCAAAGCGCAGTTTGAACTTTCCATCAAAAAAGAATCTTCAAATCCGGGCGCCTGGTACTATCTGGGGTTGATTGCCCGAAGTCAGGGCGACCAACAAACGGCCTTGAATAACTTGATGAAGGCCATCCAGATTTCACCGAATTTCAAACCTGCATACGAACTTTCGGCGCAGATTTATGAGTCCATGGGCGACGGGGCGCGGGCGCAGCAGTTCAGAGCGGCATTGGGGCAGATGAAGTAGTCTTTATGGATAATTAGCTTCACGCCCTAAAGAATTGATTTTAATCCAGTTTTGACCAAACGCTTTCGGCTTTGGATTGTTGATATTTAAAACACACAGATACATGAAAAAATCACACCTTCTTGCAATAGTCGTTGTGGCCGTAGCGATTGGCATTCTGATTTCGGCCAGCAAAGACGTAACTACCTACGCCAACTTTTCACAGGCTGCCCAAAGCGAGGACAAAGTAAAACTTGTAGGCGAACTCGTTAAAGACCGTCCTGTGGAATACGACCCGGCCAAAGACCCCAATTTCATGGCATTTTACCTCAAAGACGATGCGGGTGAAATACGCCGCGTGGAGTTGCTCGCTGCGAAACCGCAGGATTTTGAGCGCTCTGAATCCATTGTACTTACCGGTCAAATGAAAGGGGAGACCTTCGCCGCCTCGGACATGTTGCTCAAGTGCCCTTCTAAGTACAAGGATCAGGAGATATACGTCCGAGAGAAACAAGGCTAAAGGAAACGCGGATTTCGCGGATAAGGCGGATTTCGCGGATAAGGCGGATTTCGCGGATAAGGCGGATTTCGCGGATAAGGCGGATTTTCGCGGATAAGGCGGATTTCGCGGATAAGGCGGATTTTCGCGGATAAGGCGGATTTTCGCGGATAAGGCGGATTTTCGCGGATAAGGCGGATTTTCGCGGATTTCGCGGATTTTCGCGGATTTCGCGACTAATGCGGATATTTGCGAACTAGCAAAACACAATAATCTGGACTGTTAGAGAAATCCGCGAAAATCCGCCTTATCCGCGAAATCCGCGTTCCAAATCCGCGTTCCCATGGGTGTAATTCGTAGGCAAAGTTTGAAGCATTCTGCCGTCAATGTGGTGGGTTTGGGCGTGGGCGCGGTCAGTACGTTTTTTGTGTATCCACATGCCTTGGAGGCTTATGGGCTGGCGCAGGTGCTCTTGTCGGTAGGTATGGTTGGACTGCCGATTTTGTCTTTAGGTGCCAACACCGTGGCGATTCGTTTTTTCCCACGATTTCAAGATAAATCTACTGGACACCATGGGTTTTTACCTTTGCTCATCACCTTGTGTGCCATAGGCTGTGCGCTTTTCGGATTGATTGCCTGGGCTTTTTGGGGCGCGTTCTCTTCTGTTCTGGAGACTAAATCGCCTCTGCTCCGTGAATTTTTGTGGATAGGCCTCCCACTCGCCTTTTGCTATATTACGAGCAGTGTGCTGGCGGTGTACTCTTCCAATTTCAAGCGTATCGTAGTCCCTTCTCTCCTGCTTGATTTTTCTCAGAAACTTGCGCTGCCGTTATTGCTCATCGCCGTTTGGAAGGAGTGGCTTTCATTAGACGCTGCGATGATTGGGTTGCTGAGTCATGCCGTTTTGGTGTTAATCGGACTCATATTGTACCTGCGGCATATAGGAGAATGGCACTGGCGACCCAATTGCGCTTTTATCACACCCGACCTGCGCCGGGAAATGCTGCAGTTCATTTCCTTTGGAGCCTTTGGGGGTTTTGCCTTGCTCGTTGCTGCTAAATCCGACGTATTTATGGTGGGTTCCCTCAGCGCTGTAAAAGCAGCAGGAGTGTATGCCATTGCAGCCTATTTGGCTACCGTGATTGAAATTCCGGCCAAGAGCCTGTATGCTGCCAGTGTCTCGTCGGTGGCGAAGTATTTGGCCGATGATAACCACACGGAGTTGGAGAAGCTGTATAAAAGTGTGTCTATCAATCTTTTATTGGCCGGGTTGCTCCTGTTTGGCTGCATTTGGATTTCGATTGACAGCCTCTTTGGCCTGTTGCCCAATGGAGAAGCTCTGGCTGCTGGCAAGTGGGTGTTTCTGTTCATCGGCCTTTCCAGGGTGGTGGAAATGGGTACCGGGCTAAACAACTATATGGTGTATTACTCCCAGTATTACCGCTATTCGTTGATTTCGCTCGGAATAATGGCTGCGGCCAATATTTTGCTTAGTATATGGCTTATTCCCATTTTGGGAATCATGGGAGCGGCCTTGGCAACCTTCCTGAGTGTGGCAGGATACAATGCGGTAAGCCTGGGGCTGGTTTGGCTTAAATTCCGACTTTTCCCTTTTACGGAGGGTACCCTAAAGGCAATTGGCCTTGCGCTCGCTGCGTATTTTGTAGCCAATCTAATTCCCATTTCTGGACTTGATTTACTGGACCTTACGCTCCGTTCTGGTTTTTTTGCCTTAATTTTTGGCGTCTTGGCGCTAAAATTCAGGGTTTCAGAAGATTTGAACGGGCTGGAAAAGATGTTGAGGGGGAAGTTGAGGAAATGATGGCTTCTAATTTTTAAATCGTAATCGCCTACTGCCTGGGGATACCCTATTCATTCGTCTACAAGTTGCGCTCACGAAATTTAACATTAATTTCCTGTCATCTAAAGTAAACCTTGCCTATCTTGGAGGCTCGTTAACCGATTTTCTTAAATATTTAACTTTTCCAATAATGAAACAATTGTTCTTCTCGCTCACGGCTCACGGCTCACGGCTCACGGCTCACGGCTATCTTGTTCTTGTTTATTAACATGGCATTTGGCCAGTCTCCACCTTTTTCTTGCGGTACTAATGGCGACTCCACCGATTATCAAGCAGCTTTAGATTTTTTGAACAATGGTAACCATGTTGCCGGCAGTTGGAATTCTGAAGTACCAGTGCCAATTCACATTATATATGTTAACCAATCTAATGGTACACCCCCAGGGCAAACCATACGGATTTCAGAAAGTGTGAATGTTGCAAATCAAGTTTTTGATGGAGTTGCCAATATTGTTATTTGCGGATATCACCATATAAATAATAGCACGTTTGCCAATTTTAATTGGGTAACAGATAGGATACCTCTATATGACCTATACCATTCGGAGGAAGCGATAAACGTCTACATTGTTAGTATGCTTGATGTTGGCAGTGGAGTAGCTCCGTTTCCATGGGCTGATAAAAACAACATGATAGTCATCAACAAAGGTGCGGACAAATTCACGCTTGCTCATGAATTAGGTCATAGTTTTGGTTTATATCATACACATCAAGGTAATGCTCCCATCTCGGGTTCTATCTGCAATTTATTGGATCCTAATTCCAATCCATTAACAACAGGTGATCTAGTAGAAGACACACCAGTTGATCCAGGCGATCTTTGTGCTGAACCAGTTAGTTGCCCTAGTGCAACCATCCCATGTACGCCCAACTGCACTACGAATGGCGGTCAAACATATACCTATACCGGTTACTGGGCAAATAATATTATGTCATACCACCGACACTGTCAGCCACAAGTACTTACAGATGATCAAAAAGACAGAGTAAAAGATCACCTCGCGAACCATGCAGGCCTTGCTTTTTTGCGAAATGGAATTGAGCCAACTTGTAATAACGATATCTCAGAAATCGGTTACATCCATAAATACTGCCAGTTTTCCACACCCAACCCTAGTGTTGTGTCCGTCAAAGACATATTCGTGGATTTGATAAATGAAGAGACCGGGTGGGAAGGTGATAGAAAACGAACTATCTCAAGTGGTGAGTATGACTTTTATAGTAATGATTACTCAAACCCTTCATATGTAACCATTGAACCTATCCCAAGCCATCCACTGGCAAATATGCTTTTACTGGACACGACCGCAGTGCCGCCGAATTATGATCCAAGGAATGGTCTTACTGCTGCAGACCTCTTAGCAGTGTATAATCATAATCATCATGTAAGTTTTTTGACTTCGCCCTATGCTTTAATTGCAGCAGATGTTAATTTAAGTGGCGGAGTAACTACCTATGATTACGTGGCTATTCGTTGGGTTTTTTTCCAAATTAAACCAAATTTTCCAGCAGGAACATGGCATTTTGTGCCGGAATACTATTTCACCAATACCAACTTCGAAACAGGTTTCGAGACTCTTCCATTTACAGCGACTTATGCAGGAATTCCTTACCCACTCTATTTGGATCAGGTCACGTTAGACATGGACGACAATAGTGCATCAAATCCCGATTCTTGGTCATTTAGGGGAATCAAAATGGGTGATGTGAACTGCGATATGAATGTAGATGAATTGAATCAAGATGACGAGGAAGAATTAGTAACAATAGGCTCCGCGATAGGGCCTTGCATCCAAACCAACGATGTAATCACTATCGATCTACACGCACTCTCTGCACAACCGCTTCTTAGCTATCAACTTGGAATAAAGTTCGACGAAACCGCCCTTCAATATCTAGGCAGTTCGTCAGGGAACCTACCTTATTATGATACTGAAAACTTTGCTACAAAGAATGGAGAACTGCGCACCTTCTGGCATAGCAACACTCTTCAGCCTGTAAGCATGGAGAATCCCAAAACAATTTTTAAGCTCCATTTTAAAGCGACAGACAACTTCTGCAATCTATCTGATGTATTTTACCTTGATAATGAGGTAAAAAGAAGTATATTCTATAATGCCGATCTACAACCAATGGAAGGCGGGTTAGCCCTTTCCTACCAGAAGGAGGCTCCCATTGGTAGGCTTTTGTCCGTATACCCAAATCCGACCGCGAATGCATCCACCTTTGCATTTCAATTGGATCAATCCTGCACAGTAGAGATATGTGTTTCAGATTATTTAGGGGGCATATTGAACATGAGTCAGTCATATACTGCCGGGATGTATGCATACACTTTTCCCAGTCTCAGCAGCCTTGCCAATGGACCACTCAATTTTACTGTCAAGATAGGTAATCTGACCTACTCTGGGATATTGTTTAAATCTTCACCTTAATTTTTTATTACTCATCATCTAGATGTCTATGAGGCGAAAGCACCATAGACATCCTACTATTTATTGCCATGAAAAAATTTTTACTCTTTATTTTTTTCGGTTGCGTCACGCTTTTGTCTGCCCAACAAAGATGGTATGTAAATGAAGCCGCAACGGGTGTCGTTGATGGAACATCATGGACAAATGCATTCGTAAATTTACAATCCGCACTTACCATTGCTAAATATGGTGATCAGGTCTGGGTTGCCCGAGGCATATATTCTCCTACGGGAGGTTTAGATAGAGCAATTTCCTTTGATCAACCAACTGGAATCAGTATATTCGGAGGTTTTACTGGTACTGAAACGGATTTCTGGCAGCGAGATTTTGAAACAAATATTACTGTCCTAAGTGGTGATATTGGGGCTGGTGGAGTGTGGACAGATAACTCTTACCACGTTGTAACCATATATAGAGGAGATTCAAATACAGTTTTAGATGGTTTTACCATTACCCAAGGGTATGGAACTAATGCCTTCTCGGGCTTTCCAAATGAATATGGTGGTGGTGTGTTGGTAGTAGCAGATGCAACATGGCCTTTAGCAACTCCGGTAATTGAAAATTGTCGCTTTGAGCGTAATCGAGCTGGCTCTGGTGGAGGGCTTGCTTGCATTGGTAATGACGGGGCAATATGTTGCCCAGAGATAAGGCACTGTGGTTTCTTTCAAAACCGAAGCGGATATTCTGGTGGTGGGCTATTTAAATTAGGGCCAAGCCGCCCCGATCAGGCCTTTACTATCAATGATTGTCTTTTTGAAAAAAATCGTAGCATGGCTTTTGGCGGTGGAGCATTAATACAAGAGTCTTCTGATACCATAAGGTTTACTAATTGTACATTTTTACAAGATACTGCAATAGAAGGAGGGGGGCTGCTTTTTATGTCAGGAGGACAAAGTATTCGCTATGAGGTGGATGGTTGCAATTTTATAGCGAACCATGTAAATAATGCTGCGGGCGGAGGGGTGGAACAATTTCATGGCAGTTTCCCAAATGTTGAGAAAATAGAACTCGTCATAAGGAAAAGTCGATTTTTTCTCAACAAAAGTGGCATCGGCGGTGGAATTGCTTCCTATGCTTCGCCTGGACTTCAATTGCACCATGTTAAGGTTGAAGAATGTAGTTTTGAAAGCAATTATACTCAGAATGGAGGTTCTGGTATCCTTATTGAGGGTAGCAGTGGAGTCAATACCGAAGCTTCAGTAGATCGCTGCTGGTTTCTGGGCAACCAAACTGGGTCTTCTTCTGTGGCAGGGGCTTTTTATTACAGAGGTTTTGGCTCTGCACTCATCAGGAATCAAAATACCATTACTAATTCCGTTTTCATGTTCAATGATGGCGCCATCGCATCATTGGGCGGGAATCCAGGAATTACCCATACAAGGGTAGCCAACTGCTCTTTTTATAAAAATGGAGATATACCTTTTGTAAAGTATTGGGGGCCAGATAACAATCCCGTGGATTTGGTTATGAAAATGCAAATCCTAAATTCCGTAATTTGGGAACCTCAAACAGAGGGTGTACATAGGCTGTTTTATAATAATGATCCCGTCAACTTTACAGTGAACGACTATCTGGTGGAGCACTCTGTTGTAAATCTTGCTGATTGCAGCTACAATGGATTTGACCCCTGCGGCGAAGGCATGATTTATGAAACCTGGCCTGATTTTATTGACCCTGAGTTTGGAAACACGCTTGATATTTGGAGGTGCTCCCCCGCACAGAATCAAGGGAGCAATATCGTAGTAGATACATTTGGGTTGACCGAAGATTATTGGGGATATCCGCGTATTATTGGTGATACAGTTGATATTGGGGCTTATGAGATCCAAACCCTTTGCATTTCAGCTACTGAAACACTACCTTTCTTTTCACTACCTGTAGGCATTCGCATTTTACAAAACCCAATTCCAAAAGGCGAACCGATAAAAATCGAGCTTTTTGCGGCAGTACATGAAAGTTTGCAGATCCAATTGATTGAAGCCAATGGTCGTGTAGTTTGGGAAGGCAGTACACTTATCCCCGGTTCTACGCCGAGCGTCTTTAGTATTCCTTCAACTAGCTTAAACTCTGGCTTGTATTTTTTGAAGGTTATGGATCAAGGAGGGCGATCAAAAACAGAGAAAGTCGTTGTATCTCAATAGTCCTATAGAAATTGCGAATGCAATTTTAGGATGCAAATAAATTAAACTGGAGAGCCACAGAATTTAAAACCCTGCCGATAGACAAGGTTTTAAATTCTGAGGCTCTCCAGTTTTGCAGTTTAATCTCAACGTTCAACGCAGCAGCGTTACATGCCCTTTATCTGTTTTTTCCTCCCCATTTACGAGGCGCACCCGCACACGGTACACATACACATCAGAGGACGCATCTTCGCCATTGATGGTGCCGTCCCAGGTGTTTTTGCCTTCATAGGTGGAGTCAAAAACCTTATCGCCCCAGCGAGACCACACTTCCAGTTGAACGAACGAATGCCCTTTTAGCACCGGACCAAACGTATCATTGCTGCCATCGCCATTGGGCGTAAAGGCATTGGGGCGGTTGTATTGAGGCTTTTCAACGATCACGGTCACAGAGTCGCTGAAAATGCAGCCTGTGTTGTTTACCTCAACAAAATAAGTGACAGAATCTTCCGGGGTTATGGTGATGGAAGGGCCAGTGAGGATATTGCCATCTCCATCGGTCCAGGTTACAGAGAGGGAGTCGACAGGCATGGCTGAAATGGCCAGCGTAATGGTAGCCCCTTCCAGTATTGTAGTATCTGGGGGAAACATCGCGCTGAGATTCAAGGGAGTGTTTACCCAAAAGCTAAGGCTGTCTTTGCAACCATTGGCATCCACCACCAATACGGTGTAGGTGCCGGAAGAATCAATGGAAGTGGAATTGTTGCTGCCAGTTTGGCCATTGCTCCAGGTAATCGTTAAAGGATCGAGGCCGTTTTCGACCGCTACAGTGGCGACTGCCTCCGTGGGGTTGGGCTCAGGGCAACCAGGCTCCACGCTTACTTCAGCCTCCAGGGTGCAGCAGAATTGAACCAGCACAAATGCAGTATCTCTTGCAGTGCATCCGTCGCCAGTTTTCACGGTCAATAGGATTGTTTTAGGTCCAATTGTTTGATATTGAACGGTGTGCGGACCTTGGCCATCGGTCGTGTCTGAGATGGAACCCTCACCAAAATCCCAAGTCCAATTGGTGATGGGGCCACTCGAGGCATAAGAAGAGTCCGTTAAGAGCAATTCTTCGCCGAGGCAGATTTTTTTGTCTGGTTCATCGGTCATAAAATTGGCCGTAATATCGCCACCTTCAAAGATCGCGGTGCCACCCCATTCGATGGTATAGCCATTTCCAGTAATGGTGAAGTTGTTGACGGCCAGCGCATAAGTTGCCCCAGGCACTAAAGTCAGGAAACGTATGAAATTGTCCATGCCAGGTGCACAACCTGCAGTTTGATTGATGTCTGAAGCACTTGAGTTTAAGCCCGTTGGCCCCATGCACGGACTAGCCGAGTTTATATCGCCTGCTGCCATACAGCGTTCTGAAAACTTTCCCGTACAATCTCCTGGGCCATTGGGAAGCCGATAAAGAATAAAATCTATATCATCCTCAGGGGCCAATGGAGTGATGGTAAATTCAAGTTTGCCATCGTTGCAAGCAGTAAAAACAAACCAAGCCGAACTGGTTTCAACACCTGTATAGCCCTGAAGGCAAGGCGGATTGTCCATTTCAGTGGCATCAAGGCCACCATTATTGGTGCCTTCTACGAGAATGGTATTTTTATTGTAGATAAAAGTAGCCGTTGGGCAATCGCCTGTAGAATTGCTGACTACATCCAAATCTTTGTTTTGAATGCAATATTCGAAGGAGCCTGGCAAGACGGCATCAATTCGAATGAAATACTGTTGGCCCGGAATAAGGCCAGAGGCTATGATGGGCAGATTGTTTAGAAAATTCTGGTCAAAAGCGCAATTGATTTCAGTCAAATTACCGCAGGTGCCACTGTAAATAGCAATCTGAGGCCCTGAAAGTGTCCCAGTCGGGAATGAAAAGGTTTGGCCCTTCACGATGACGATCAAGTCGGGAGCAACTGCCGTGAATGTGTACCAAAGATCAGCTCCAACGTTGGACCAACAACTTGGAAAAGCTTCAGCGCTAGGGCTGGCATTGGTATTGTCATCACTTGGTGAGGCAGAACAAAAATCGCTGGGGTCAGCGATGACGGTAGCACCACTGCACTCGTCATTGGTCTGTGCCCAGAGGGTAGGGGAAAGCAGAAAAAAAAATAGAAAGGAGCGGAACGTATTGTGTCGAGTCATTTGAATTGATATTTGTCTGTTCAAAAATCTTTGCAAAAGTGGGAAAAGTTTGTGGTAGCTAGTAGCCCTCCCGAAATTTCTAAAATCAAAAAAAATTCAAATGTTCATGCTTAGCGCAGGTTTTGCCCTTAGTCTGTTTGGTTCTCTGCCGCCCGGATTAATCAGTCTCACCCTTTCCCAAAACTCCATTGCCCGCGGGCTGGCGGCTGCTATGGCCGTGGCGTTGGGTGCGGCTGTAGCGGAATTTTTCCAGGCATGGGCTGCGGTGTTATTCACCTATTGGTTTTTAAGTCACCCAATGGCGGAGCGAGTTTTTCATTGGGCATAAAAACTTTAATTGGACTGGTTTTGTGAGGGCATGGTAGACCAATTTAAACTGCGCTACCTTCGCCCTCGGTTTTTGGTTACCCGGCTTCCAGGTCGGGATTAAAAGGGAACCCGGTGAAAATCCGGGGCAGTCCCCGCTGCTGTAAGTTTCAGGTTTGTCTTTTTGCAAACCAAGGTGATAAGCAAAAGTGCCACTGAGCAATCGGGAAGGTGCTTATTTACTGAAACGAGCCAGAAGACCTGCCAAAATCCGCGAACTCAACTGGGCTTCGGGTAGAAAGCCTTGGGATTTACGATTTACGATTTACGATTTACGATTTTTTTCAAGCCCTAAATACAGGGGGTGTCCGCCAAAACGGGTCGAAAAAATCGTAAATCGTAAATCGTAAGTTTAACTTCCATTCCTATCCGTTTGCCTTTCATTATCAACGTTTTAATTCAAAAACATGAAAGTCAAACAAATTTTCCTCCTTTTATGGTCAGCGTCTTTGCTGTTCTTGTCCTGTAGCGAAAAGGAGCTCTGCTGCGACAATCCGCAAGCCGATTATTCCAAAGGCGTTTTTGTGGTGAACGAAGGCCCCTTTGGCGGCACGGGGACCATCAGTTGGCACAACCCTGACACGGGCGAAACGCAGGATTCATTATTTGAAAAAGCCAATGATGGCGCAGTGCTGGGGCAGTTTGTGCAATCACTGACTTTCCACAACGACAAGGCATACATTGTGGTCAACGGCGCGAACAGGGTAGTGGTGGTAGATTCGAAATCCTTTATGTTCATTGACACCATCGGTGGATTGGAACAGCCCCGCTTCTTTTTGCCGCTGGATAATAACACGGCCTACATCAGTCAATGGGGTAGTGATGGGCTGACAGGAAGTGTCGCCAAGGTGAATTTGAACTCTAATGAGGTGCTGACTACTATCCTTACCGGCCATGGGCCTGAAAAAATGGTACGGATAGGCGACAAGGTGTATGTTGCAAATTCAGGAGGTTATGGCAAAGATTCTACGTTGACCGAAATTCTGATTTCGAATGACTCACCTCAAATCTTGGCACTTCCCTCAGGAATAAACCCTTCAACCCTCGTTTATAGTAACCAAAAACTATATTATCTGTGTAAAGGGTTCTATCTGGACACGGATCCAAAGGGCTTCTTGAATTTTGTAAACGGAGGACAGGGTGTAGCAACACCAGCCTTCTCCGACGACCTTTTGGTGGATGAAAATACAGGAGAAATGTATTTTTTAGGTGGGAACACAATTTTCAAGGCAAATCCTGGACCACAAGGCCCGGAACTTATTGCTTGGCTTCCTCCAAGTATTTCGGGCTTACGATCTCCTTATGGCCTGGCTTTCGATAAGGATCAGAATCTGGTCTATTGCGCTGATGCGAAGGATTACAGCACAGCGGGCACAGTGTATGTTTTCAAAACGGACGGTACTAAAATGGGCTCTTTCCGAACAGGTGTGCTGCCGGGAGAGATCGTGATTGTGAAATAGCGGGCACTAATTGCACTAATTTTCGCGATTTTGTCCAACAAAACAAGGTGATTCGTGAAAATTTGTGCAATTAGTGGCTAAAAACAATTCGTCGCCAAGTACTTACCTTTGCTTCATGAAATACCTTTTAATACTTGCCACCGCCAGCTTTTTTGCCTGCACCCAGGCACCAAAAAACACGGGAAACGCCTCTAAAAATGAAAGTTACCTAACTTTTAAATTTAGCACTGAACCCGCCAATATGGACGTGCGGGATCCCAATAACTGGTGCAATGCGAAATTGGGGGAAGCCGCGCTTATCAGTGCAGACCCAAAAAATTACCATCGCCGTCTGTTTGCGCTCAGCGATATACCGAGCCGGGTAATTGTAGACTTTGGCCACCAGTCGGCCACTTTTATGCTATACAAACGAGGCCGCCAAGTAGAAATTTACTCGAGTGACAACCTGCCCGCCTGCCTTTCTAACAAGGCCAATTTTCAGTTGTCCCCCGATGGGATTTCCTTCCTGTACAACAACAAAATGGATATCCATTTTAATGTCTACTTGCAAGAACTGCCCAACGGCCTACAAATAGCGCTGGATTTACCTCCCGATGGTGGCCTCGGTATGACTGTGCTTCGATGCGAGGCTTGCAAATAGCGCAAGTTATTGGTAATCAACAGGTATTTATTTATTAGCAAATGGTTTGGACTGCGGAATAGGGTGTGTCTTAAAAAACCGTCTTTTCTTTGTCCTTCCTGAATTTGCAACGTAAACCTCTTTTCGTTCCCGGATTATTGGGATTCATCTCGTTCACAATGAACAAACACTACCTTTCGGTGGCTCTAATGAGCCTATTATCTCTTGCTTCATGCAAAAACACCCCTTCATCCCCCCCGCCAATTCAAGTGGTCAACCAGGATGATTCCACCAAGTCGGCCATCCCTGACCCCAACGATCTTCTCCGTACTTTGCAGGGCACCTGGCAAAGCGAACAAGACCCCGGCTACATCCTGGAAATCGCCGACACACAGATGCGGCATCTCAACGGTGGCAAACTCACCCTGCAATGCATGATAGATGTGGATGGCGCTTGTGAAAGCCCGGTTTGCAAACCCGACGGTGTGGATACTTCCGATGGCTGGTGTTTTACTGAAATTACAGGCAAAAATGGCAAATATGATGCACAGTGCAACTTTGTGATGGTTTGTGACACGGCAAAGCTTCAATACCGATCGCTTACGAGTGGTGGTGCCGGGCTGTCTTTTAAAAAAATTCAGTAGGCTTCGTCACGAGGGCTCTAAGGGAGCTCTACATTCGCAGCGTGAATTACCCCCTCGCCTTCATTCGGATGCTCCGGCTACCCAATCTGCTCATTGTGTACCTCACACAATTTGTGCCTTATTGGTTTGTCCTGCGTCCCGCGTTGCTCAAGGCCGGCGGGATCCCTTTGCTCACCGAACGCACATTCCATCTCATTGCTGGAGCCACGGTGCTCACTACCTTGGCTGGTTACATCCTCAACGACTACTACGATCGCAACATTGATGCGATGAACAAACCTCGTAGAGCTGTTTGGGGACGGGTTTTATCGCCCTTTTTTGCGCTGATATTGTACACGTTGGTAGTAGGAGCAGCCCACATGTTGGCGTTTATGATTGACTTGGAGCTTCGCCCACATGACCACTGGCCCCTGTGGGTATTCCCAAGTATTTCCTTTCTGCTTTTTCTTTACGCCTGGTTGTTTAAATGCACCGCATTGATGGGAAATTTGCTCGTTTCGGTGCTTTGCGCACTCGTGCCCGTGGTGATGCTTTTGCCAGAACAACGGGCTATATGGCTTACTTCCTTTGTGCAGCCTGATTTGATCCAGCAAGCAGTGGCTTTGGTGTGGCTTTATGCGCTTTTCGCGTTCCTTTCCAATTTGTTGCGAGAACAAATCAAAGACCTCGAAGACTTTCAAGGAGATGCCGCCTGTGGTTGTTACACACTGGCGGTGCTGAAAGGCCCACGTTTTGCGAAAAAACCTGCTGGAATGACTGGATTGCTTTTGAGTCTTTTCGTTGGGATGCTTCTGATCTTCTGGCACCAAACCGGCGCGCCGCAATGGCAAGTAGTTACAGGCACCCTTCTTTTGTTTTTACCAGCACTTTTTAGTACATTCATCTTGTACAGCGCTCAAGGCAAATCAGATTTTTCTCGCGCAAGTTTTCTGGTCAAAATCGTGATGTTTGCAGGCGTGTTTTTACTCTTACGCAGTTGGCCCGATGATATTTTAGGCGCTGCGGAGCACTTTTTGGAGTCCTGGACGTTGGATGTTGGACATTAGACAATGGACTGTTGGACTGTTGGGCATTGGACGTTGGACTTGCAACCTGCTTTACTAATGTCCAGTGTTCAACGTCCAAAATCCAACGTCCAAAATCCAACGTCCAAAATCCAACGTCCAACAGTCCAACATCCAACGTCCAACAGTCCAACATCCAACGTCCAATGTCCAAAATCCAACGTCCAATCATCCTCGCTTCCAAAAGCCCCCGCCGAAGCCAATTATTGCGTGAGGCAGGCTTTGATTTCACTGTACAAACATTCGATGTGGATGAATCATTTCCGGCCGAAATGCCTCCGGAGGAGGTTGCTCCCTGGCTTGCTCAGAGGAAAGCGGTAGCGGCAGCACATTTAATTCAAGCGGAAGAAATCATTCTTGCGGCAGATTCTGTGGTGATTCTCGATGGCAAAATCTACAACAAACCTGCGGATTACCAGGAAGCGTTTAACATGATTCGCGCGCTTTCTGGTCGGCAGCACACGGTGGTAACGGGGGTTTGCCTGCTGTCTAAAGAGAAAGAAAAAGTGTTCGCGGGCCTGACCCAAGTCTGGTTTTCCGAACTTTCCGATGATGAGATAGACTATTATATCCGTACTTGTGAGCCATTCGACAAGGCTGGCTCCTATGGTGCACAAGATTGGATTGGCCATTGTAAAATCACGCGCATGGAGGGCACTTTCCAAAATGTCATGGGCTTGCCTGTGGATCTGGTGTATGCTGCCTTGAAGGATTTTTAATTTTAACAACCCGTAAACCTTTGGAAACTTAGCCGCGAAAGATTCCTAAACCTTCAATGAAGATAATTTTCACCACAACCAATGACCTTACTTATGACCAGCGGATGCACCGTATCTGTGGCACTTTGGCTGCAAATGGTCATCAGGTGATGCTCGTGGGCCGCAGTCTCCCACTGTCTATACCATTGGAAACCAGGTCGTTTAAGCAAAAAAGGTTGCCTTGTTTTTTTCAAAAAGGTTTTACGTTTTACGCCGAATACAATTTGCGGCTTTTTTTATTCTTGCTTTTTGCCCGATATGATGCGGTGTGTTCGGTTGATCTTGACACCTTGTCGGCGGGCTGTTTTGCCTCCCTGATTCGTCGAAAGAAGCGTGTATTCGATGCACACGAATATTTCACAGAAGTGCCCGAAGTCGTCCATCGGCCTATGGTGAAATTTATTTGGGGAATGGTGGCTCAAATTTGCCTCCCATTTTACCGCCATGCTTACACCGTAGGCCCTGCATTGGCGCGGATTTTTGAGGAAAAACAGGGGTTGGGATTCGGGGTAGTCCGCAATGTGCCCATCAGCATGGGTGCCGATTTGACATGTCCTAAAGGCTCAGGATCGCCCCTTCAAATGCTTTATCAAGGAGCGCTCAATGAAGGCCGAGGGATCGAAGTGATGTTGGAAGCAATGCAGCATCTTGATAATCTTAGACTTGTGCTTGCTGGAGAAGGGGATCTTTCCGCCCAGCTAAGGCAAAAAGCAGACGATCTGGGGCTAAAAGATCGGGTGGTTTTTCTGGGATACGTCAAACCCGATGACCTGAAAACCTTGACAGCCCAGGCGTGGTTGGGGCTCAACCTATTGGAAAATCGGGGTCTGTCTTACTATTACTCGCTGGCCAACAAATTTTTCGATACAGTGCAGGCAGGTGTCCCCATGTTGACCATGGATTTTCCTGAATATCGTGCCCTGAATGCACAATACGAGGTGGCTATTTTGTTGGAAGAATTGACTCCAGTGTCCGTTACAAAAGCCATCCAAACATTGCTCAATGATACGATGTTGTATGAAAAAATGAGGCAAAATTGCCTTTTGGCTCGCACGGATTGGAATTGGGAGCGAGAGCAAAAGACGCTCTTGGAAATCTGGAAAAAAGTTGAGTTAGCTTGATCCCAATGCGCACAATTGCTTTTGGGCGACAGTTCCGGGCGTATTTCGGGTGGATCCTATTATAGCACGTATTTTCGCCGTCCGATTTCAAAAAACTTCCATCCTTTACATTTTTCCATGCTAAAATTTTTCAAAGTTGCCCTTTGCGCACTCCTGCTGTTGGTAGTGCAAAGCGCTTTTGCTCAATTGCAAAACATCAACCTTCAACTCCGCGCCACTTTGGATTTTCCCAATCAAAAACTTGCCAATGTATGCGGTTATTGGCAAAATGGCCAGGAATACGCTCTGGTTGGCGGCTCAAAGGGATTAATCATTGTAGATATTACCAATCCGGCTGCTCCCCAACAGATCGTTCAAATCCCTGGCCCTGACAATGATTGGAAAGAAATCAAAGTCTATTCCCACTACGCTTACGTCACTTCAGAAGGTGGGCAAGGTTTGCAAATTGTGGACTTGAGTGCTCTTCCAAGCGCGAATTTGAATTCCTACTTTTACAAGGGTGATGGAGCGATTGCCGGAGCTTTGGATAGGATACATGCCCTGCATATTGATGTGGCAAAAGGTTTTCTCTACTCCTACGGTGGTAATATCTCTCCGGGTGGCGCGAAAGTATTTGATATCAAGACAGATCCCTACAACCCTAAGTTTGTGGGGAGGTTTGAACAGCTAGGGTACATCCATGATGGATATGTAGACAACGATACCCTGTACGCTTGCCACATCAATTCTGGTATCATGTCCGTCGTGGATATGACCGATAAAAGCAATCCAGTAGTGTTGGGCACCGTAGAAACCCCCGGTAAATTCGCCCACAACTCCTGGATTACCAGTGACCGCAAACATGTGCTCACCACCGATGAAAAAGCACCCTCGTTTCTCACGGCATACGATGTAAGTGACCCTTCGGATATTCGGGAACTTGACCGTTTGTCGCCCAACAACGGCATTGGGACCTATGTCCACAACACCCATATTCTCAACGATTATGCGGTGACTTCATGGTATACCAGCGGTGTATTGATTGTAGATGCGCACAGGCCTCAAAATTTGATTACGGTAGCACAGTATGACACATACGCTGGCAATGCACTTGCATTTGATGGTTGCTGGGGCGTGTTTCCATTTTTCCCTTCTGGTACCGTCATTGCCACAGACATTGATCCAGGCCAATTAACTGTGCTGACTCCAAGCTACAAACGTGCCTGTTATTTTGAAGGAAAAATAACCAATGGTTGTAATGGACAACCGCTTGTTGGCGCTACTGTAAAAATCAATGGTGGTACCGATCCGTTTAAAATCGTCACTACGAAAGCGGATGGCATTTACCGAACTGGGCAAGTAACCCCAGGCGACTTTACAGCAACCATCACGGCGGCTGGATTTCCCTCAAAAACAGTTAACATCAGCCTTTCAGCTGGGCAAGTAACCATTTTGGATGTCACAATGGATGCAGGTCCGGTTTTTACGGCTGCTGGGACCGTGACCGAGGTGGGTACCAATACGCCCATAAACAATGCGCAGATAACCCTTACCAGTGCTTCCAATAATTACACCTTAACGACCAATGCCAACGGTCAGTTCAGTAAGGACTGTGTTCCTGCGGGTACTTACACTGCCACGGCGGGAAAATGGGGCTATCTAGTTAGTTCTGTTACTGTTAACCCTGCAACACCGACCCTTATTCAACTTTCTCCAGGGTATTATGATGACTTTGCAACGGATCTCGGCTGGACGATCGGGAGTACTGCTGAAGCAGGCGACTGGGTACTGGGTGAACCAGAAGGAACCACCAATCAAGGCAGTCTGGTGAACCCGGAAAATGATGTGAATCTCGACAACAATGACCAATGTTACATGACTGGAAATGGTGGTGGACAGCCGGGCAGCAATGATGTTGATAACGGGGTCGTTTCGCTTTTTACTCCGGTCATGAAACTTTCAGGATATCAGGATCCAATACTCAGTTTCTACTACTGGTTTTATAACGCGCCCACGCAGGGCAACCCAGCCAATGATAAGTTTGAGGTCAATATTCTGAATGGTAACCAGACCGTCAAGATACTTACACAAACGGTGTCGCAAAGTGCATGGCGCTACTCCGGTGAGATTCATCTGAATGATTATGTTAACCCAGGGGATAATGTTCGGATTGAATTTTCCGCAAATGATATAGCTCCGGGCAATTGGCTGGAAGGTGCTGTTGACCTATTTAAAGTTGCTCAGGGAACAGTAGGCGTTCAATCAGCTCTGGACCAATCTGCTTTTTTGTCCGCATCACCAAATCCTACTTTCCATGAGTTTAACCTTCGTTATTCCTGGGAAAATTCAGAGCAGAATCCAGTATTAGAACTGCGCAATCTTCTGGGCCAGATCGTTTTTTCTGAAAAACTTTCCACTAAAACAGGAGTAAGTTCGTTTGGAAGCAACTTGAATGCAGGCATTTATTTTGCCAATCTGCGCAGTGCTGGGCAATCGAGCACGGCATTAAAATTAGTGAAACAATAAAGAGGGCGTTTTAGGAGTCATTTAAAACGGGGTATCTCGCATTGCGAAATACCCCGTTTTATTGTCAGCGTAGTTCTAATATCCTACACTACTTCCTCCTCAAAACCACCCCTTTGCCAATGCTCCGATTGGTCCAGCCAAATAAAATGCGATCCAGCCCAAGCAAAAAATCGGTGACAAAAACCAGCCAGGGTTCGCCCGTAGATGCCGGGCGGATTTTCACGCCCCCCTTACTGTCAGCAGTAACATTCCGGGAGTTCTTTTTGAAAATACTTTGGGCGAGGCCTGTCCAATAGACCTCTAAAATGCCCACGAAGTGGCGGCTCAAGCCATTAAATTCAAGGATTTCAAAGCCAGCACCCTCCGCCCATCTTTTGAAATCCGCAGAGCCAATCAAGTAATCGTGGCCAAAGGCATAAGCTCCTTGCGAAATCAAATTTTCAGGGTCTGAAGGTTTCCGAATCCATTGCCAGAAGCGATTCACGGGGTCGTAGGTGATGGGAAATTCGCGGCTGGGAAACGTCAAAATAGCCACACCCCCTGGTCGCAGTACCCTTGCCATTTCTTGGACCATTTTTTCGGGTTGCCCTACATGCTCAATAACCTCACAGGATACGATGAAGTCAAAGGAGGCGTTGGGATAGGAAAGTGCGAGGGCGTTGTTCGGCTCGTATCGAAGGTTTGGCACGTCGGCATTGAGTTGTCGGGCATGAGCGAGATCTTCCTCATTTACATCGCAGCCCAGCAGCTGAGCGCAATGACCGGCAATCATACGGTCGTAATCACCTTCCCCCGTTCCGAGATTGAGGGCCGCTCCAGTAGGAAACGGATGTTCTTCTAAACGTTTTTTGACAAACAGGTAGCGGTTGCGGAACGTTGGAAATAGAAATTTGAAATTCATGTTGTTGGGTTTTCAGAAGTGGCACTTTTTAAAAAAGTGTCACTTCTAGTTGTCACACGGCCACACATAGTCAGAAAGTGGCCACACTTTGCTTTGATATGAAAAATGCCACCATTCTGTTCGAATCCCTTTAAAGCCAACGGCTGCCATGGTTTCGCGCAGGAGGCGACGGTTGGTGAGTACTTTTTGCGGCAGATTGTAGTTGTCGGTATGTGCCTCCCGGCCAAAGAAATCGTAGGCTGTTCCCATATCAAGTTCTTTTCCATTCGCGTCCACAATCGTTAAATCCACTGCAGCACCGCGTGAGTGCATTGAACCTTTAACGGGTGGGGTCACATAATCAGGATTGGGAACTTTGTCCCAGAGTCGCTGTTGGTAAGGTCGAGGACGATAACAGTCGAACACTTTCAGACCCATCCCATTCTTTTTCAGGGCTTTGTGTGCTTTTATTACGGCCTCGGCAGCCTCTGGGCGCAGTAGACAGCGCGGACAATCGTATATTTTTGATTTTGTAAAATTGTCGGCTGTTGCATACTTAATGTCAAGCTTTATACTTGCATCCATCTTGGCAAGGTCTGTAAATCCTCTATCAGTAGCAGGAACCGTGGAGTTTATGTTGTTTGCTGATCTTGGGAGGGGTGCGGCAGAGGCTGTATTATCAGCAGCCGCATTGGAGGCTACGGGCGGGGCAGTTGATTCCGGGATTTCCTCCATTTTTTCTTTTACGGAGGGTGCTTGTTCGTCGCTTATATCAGTCTCGGTTGGAGCGGGTGCTGGAGAAACCTCCACCGGTCTGTGGGCAGATTGATCGCTACCGCAAGCGGCAGCGAAGAGCAATATTAGAAGTGCACAGTTGCGCATGGTTTGATTCAAATTTTGGCAAAATTACTTTTTGCACCCAACTCTTGTCAACGAAAACGCTGCGTTCGCGTTTATTTCGTCTTTATAGCATCGGCTTGCCGACTTACAACCTGATTTTTAAATGACCACTGTAGCAGAAACTCCATCAAGCCCTTTCAGAGTCAATCGGTTAAAACAGTTTTGCAAAACGGTTTTCCCCATTTCGCCTTTGATTTTGAAAGGTATTTTTGCCACGGCACAAGGCACTCCACATCCTGGCCAGCCGTTTGAGGGGCCTGGAGGTGCAGATTATGCGCATCATTCCGTAGCATTTTATGATGCAGCTACCAATGCCGACGGCTTCTGGCTTTTTGAGCCTGCTGACCCAATCCCAGATTCGGCTGAGGTCGTGGTGTTTCTACATGGTTATGGTGCTTACAACCCTATGGCGTATGGCAAATGGATCAAGCATTTGGTCGCAAAAGGCAATATCGTCATATACCCGCGTTACCAGAAAAATCTTGTTTGGCCTCGGCCAGACGGCTTTCCCGAAAATGCCGCTAAAGGCATCCGGGATGCGCTCAAGGTGCTTGAAAAAGAAGGCCATGTAAAACCCCGTACCGAAAAAATGGCTTATTTGGCACACTCCTATGGCGGGGTCATTGCAACCAATCTGGCGGCTCATTGGGAAAAATTCGAGATACCAAAACCATCTGCCATGTTGCTTGCCCAACCGGGTTCAGGGCCTTTTAAGGGCGCACGGTTAGAAAAGTACGAAAGGCTTCCAGACGACCTTAATTTGCTTGTGGTCGTGGGTGAAGACGATTACGTGGTAGGAGAAGAGTTTGGTCGCCTTGTGTTTGAGACCGCCATTAATACCACCAACAGAAATCTCATCATCCAACGCCGCGATACAAGTAATCTTCGCCGCTGGATTCTGGCCACGCACTCAGAGCCTTATGCGTACGATTTAGATTTTGACACAGGTGTTCGCAATTTCACGGCTAAGCGCGTGTTAATGAGCTCACGGCTCAACGAGGTAGATTTTAATTGCTATTGGAAACTTGCTGATGCCCTCATTGCCTACACGCGCACAGGGCAATATGGTGAAGTAGCTTTCGGGAACACGCCGAGCCAACGTTTTTTGGGCCTTTGGCCCGATGGTAGGCCGATAAAAGAATTGGAGGTGTTTTTGCCTAAAGAAAGGGTTGGCAATGCAAGTAAAGTGAAAGTGGGAGCGGTAAGGCAGAAATAATTATTCGCAAGCCACAAAGTAATAATTGCTACGTTCGTAAAACTGCTTGCTAAAGCCCGCGGCATCCAGTGGCGCAGCATCGGCAAGAAAATTTTCGAGTAAAAATATCCGCATACCACAATTTTCCAGTAATGCGAAGACCTGTTCCGGTGTGGAACCATAAATATCGGAAGCTCCCAGGCCATGCTCGAATATAATAGTTGGTTTCCAACGAGTTATCGTTTGTTTTGCGCCTTCTAAAACCAACTGCTCGCCGCCCTCCACGTCAATTTTTAGTACGTCCAGACGCAAATCCGCGGGCCACACATCGTCCAGTTTTTCTGTGCTGACCGTGATTTGTGTATCTTCTTCGTTGGGACGGTCGTAGTGGCGCCTGAGTAGGCCACTGTAGGAGGGGTTGCTGACCACATAATTGAAGCTCGAGCTACCCTGCTGGTTGGAAAGTGCAATATCATGGAAGTGGCAATTTGTACGGTCCGCATATTTCTCTTTCAAATTTTGAAAAAGGATAGGGATCGGCTCGAAACCAAAATGCTGGCCCTGTGGTGCGGCAACTAGGAAAAGGTCAAGAATTTCGCCTTTGTGGCAGCCTACATCGGCACAATTGCTGGCTGGGCGGCACACCTTGCTGATGACCCGCTCCGTGAGGCGGTCATAACGTTGGTTTTTCGTAAAAGCAAAAGGCAGCGCTTTGAGTATTTTTTTTAGGAAGTCCTTCAAACCGGGAAAATTTCAAGAGAAACAGACTGTTACCCTTCCTCGCTGCTCCCTTTGCTAAGGCTTCGGCAGGTATAAAGGCTATGACGGGTAAATCGGCGGCAAGATACCGAGTTACCTGCCTACGCTCCGCTTATGGAGGGTAAAAATTCGCGCTTCGCGCTGTGGCGGGTAAAGCAGTTAAAAAAAAACCGTCGAAGCGTTGCGCCCCGACGGTTAAACCCTAAAAACCAAATGAAAACAATCTTCCTTATTTGCCTTTTGTCCCCGCTCGTTAGCGAAGACTTTTGATATTGCTCTATGTTGAGTCTTCTGAGTGATTTATTTAGGAAAGCGCTGTAAAATAAACGTCTTAAAAAAAGCCGTCGGAACATTGCGCCCCGACGGCCAAACCCTAAAAAACCAAATGAAAACAATCTTCCTTAATTAGTAGTACTCGCCAAATGCAAGTGCGGTGTGTTTGTTTTTTGTTTTGTGCCTGCTCGTTTGCAAGAACACATTTTATACGTTGGGGCTTTTGTTAGTCACACCGGAAACTAAAATTATTCTGATGCTTTGGGGCTTATTAACAAATTTGGTTTGTTTGATCTGGAATTAAAACGGATATCCCGGACTTTAGTTCTGTGGATGAAGAGTCATTTGAACATTATTTGCATCTATTAACAAAGAACCAGGTAGGCTTTCATCCCCCTGCCCCCTTCAAAGGGGGAGTGGCTCCGCGCATGGCTGCTCGGGTTGCTTAGAGAGCTAGTAAGTTTCTTCCTCTAACCCAAAATTATTTTTGCTGTTCCTTTGCCCAGGTGTCCTTCAAGGTCACCGTACGATTGAAGACCATCTTTTCGGCAGTAGAATCCGGGTCAACACAGAAATAACCCAGCCGGGTAAACTGGAAACGGTCGCCGAGACCTGCCCCAATCAAGGCGGGCTCAACCAGCGCATTTTCGATGACTTGCAAGGAGTCTGGGTTAATGGTAGATTTAAAATCTTCCTCGCTGGCCGGGTCTTCAACCTGGAAAAGTCGGTCGTAAAGCCGAACTTCTGCAGTTTTTGCATCACTCGCTGAAAGCCAGTGGATAACCCCCTTAGGTTTCAGACCAGAGGTGTCTTGACCAGAGCGGCTTTCGGGAACGTAGGTACAATGAATCTCTGTTAGGTTACCTGCGGCATCTTTCACAACTTCCTCACATCGAATAATATAAGCAGATTTGAGCCGCACCATGCCGCCCGGAGAAAGTCGGAAATATTTTGGCGGCGGAGTTTCCATGAAGTCATCCTGCTCGATCCAAAGCTCGCGGCCAAAAGCCAGTGGACGGTTGCCCGTTTCTGGCGCCTCTGGGTTGTTTTCAGTCTCCAAGTGCTCAATTTTTCCTTCTGGATAGTTGGTAATCACCAGTTTAAGTGGATTAAGTACCGCAAATCGGCGCAAAGAGCTTTTGTTCAAGTCCTCACGGATGCAAAATTCTAGCAGCGACATATCTGCCACCATTTCACGCTTCCCCAAACCAATCCGGTCGCAAAATTCGCGGATACTCGCAGGGGTATAGCCCCTGCGGCGGAAACCAGAAATGGTGGGCATACGAGGGTCGTCCCAGCCACGTACAAAATTATCTTCTACCAGTTGCTTCAGTTTGCGCTTGCTGGTAATGGCATAAGAGACATTCCGGCGGGCAAATTCGTACTGATGTGAGGGGAAGATGCCCAATTGTGCAATGCACCAATCATACAATTCACGGTGTGGCGCAAACTCCAGCGTACAAATAGAGTGCGTTATGTTTTCGATGCTGTCACTTTGTCCATGCGCCCAATCATACATTGGGTAAATACACCAGGCATTTCCCGTACGGTGGTGGTGGGCGTGTTTGATGCGGTAGAGTAGGGGATCGCGCATGATCATGTTGGGCGAAGTCATGTCAATCTTGGCGCGGAGCGTACAATGTCCATCCGGAAATTCTCCTGCCCTCATTTTTTCAAAAAGTGCAAGATTTTCTTCGGAAGTGGTATCGCGATAAGGACTGTTTTTTCCAGGCTCGGTGGGCGTGCCTTTAAGCGCCGCCATTTCTTCCGAGGTAGAAAAGTCAACGTAGGCTTTTCCCTTCATAATCAGCACTTTAGCCCATTCGTAAAGTTGCTCAAAGTAGTCGGAGGCATACACGATTTTGGCAGGCTCAAAGCCTAGCCAGCGAACATCTTCGATGATGCTGTCCACAAATTCAGTCTCTTCCGTGGTGGGATTTGTGTCATCGAAGCGAAGGTTGGTAGCGCCGCCATATTTCACGCCCAGCCCGAAATTCAGGCAAATAGAAGTTGCGTGGCCCA
>Ga0247844_1001625_pt1 | contig 40205 bp, 34 predicted proteins | sample LaCtaG_FD_192421 | JGI IMG/M metagenome (GOLD analysis project Ga0247844, IMG submission 192421) | Freshwater microbial communities from meromictic Lake La Cruz, Castile-La Mancha, Spain - LaCruzMarch201714.5m_1 | ecosystem: Environmental > Aquatic > Freshwater > Lake | place: Spain: Castile-La... | reverse complement strand
AAAAAGAAGATATACGAGCCAGAAAAATAAGAATATATCCAAACAAGAAACAAATTCAGAAGATGAAGAATTGGATGGGAACAACGAGGTATGTATACAACAAAACGCTTAATTATGTAAAAACAAAGGGAAATAAAGAGTTGAATTTTTACCAATTAAGAAATAAGTTTGTAACAGCAAAAAACAACCCTGATGTAAAAGAATGGGAGCTGTCTTATACATTTTGGTATTTTAAAATGTAACTATAATTTTTTAATTTTCATCTGGTTCACAAGGTTCAACACAGAAAGACCTTACATTATATTCTCCGTTTATATATGTATCTCCATAATTAATTCTAATTCTATCATAATTACGTTCTCTACTTTTATGTTCATGAACGATAATTATACTTCTACAAGGGTTATATATTTTATAACCAATTTTATCTAATTCATATAAAACAACATTTTCACTTCCCCATACATTTTGCGGATGATTTATACGTTCAATAATACCTGAATTAATTGGTGATTTAAACATAAATACATCATGACTACCCGAATAATTATCAATTAAAGGACAACTATTATCATATTCATGCCGTGATATTGAATATACAATATTGAGTGTTTCTTGCAAAGTATTAATTAAATAATCTTTTTTTATTTCTTTTAACCAAATATCAGAATTTGATATCATACATATTTCATTTGATAATGTATTTCCATATTGAAATAAATCAGAATATAAAGGTTGATTTCCTATTACAATTTTACTTCTATCATTTAGAAGTTTATTTAAATATTCAGAACAATCTTCGTTATCTAAAAATAAATGTATTTTGGAAATATAAATACAATTATTATTATTTATTAAACTATCATCTAATTCTTTTTGCCTTTCAAAATTTTTTGATAAATAAAAAGAAGTAATTAAATTTATCATTTTATATAGTATAATTTACTATTTAAATTGGTAATTCCTTGGATCCGTCTTGTCTGACTAATAAAAATCAATATCCTTAATATTTTGCCAAGTTATGAAACGACACCATATTGATGTCGTTGTCGTCAAGTTACTATTAATATGTTTACTCGTACACAAAAACATACGTTGATTATCAAACATTGTTACACCTATCACACTAGAACAAAAATATTATAGACAAATATACGAATCCTATTATTTAGAATGTAGTCATTTAACTCCTTATTTTTGGATGCCTAAATATGTAAATGCGACAGATGCAAGTGCAAGAACATTATCTCTATATAATTTTTGAATTAGTATAAAATTATTTAAAAATAATTTACTAACATTATTAAATGGATATTCCACAGCAAGATGTTGAAATAATGACTAAGTGTGGTGATGTATTAGATGCAATTATATACATCAACCTGGCTCATCGTGAAGATCGTAAACAGCATATACTCAACGAGATTCAAAAGATTAACCCAAGTCTCGATCGCGTGCATCGAATTGATGCTTTGTATGTACATAACCAAGGTGCTCTTGGTGCGTCCAAGAGTCATATTAAGGCACTCGAACTCATGATTAAGCACCCTGAGTGGGAGAAATGTGCAATTTTTGAAGATGACTTCACGTTTTCACCAAATGCAGCTACAGGGCTTCATGCTTTACTATCGCTCACCGACTTTGAAGTACTGCTTTTGGGAGTTGGAACTATGGCATATGATGAGATTGGTGATCCGCAAATAATTCGTGTTCTCCGTTCTCAAACTGCATCAGGCTACATTGTACATCGCAACTATGTAGGAGTGTTGCTTGAGAACTTTCGCGCGGGTTTCGAACTGCTTCTACATGGCGCAAGACCGGGAGAAGCATGCATAGACATGTACTGGAAGAGGCTGATGCCTGACGGGAAATGGTACACAGCTAGAGATCGAGTTGGATACCAGTACGCAAATCACTCTGATATTGAGAAAGTATTTGTAGATTATGGATGCTAGCCAGTGTACTATGAGTAAATATTGTAGTTTCTCCAATGATAAAACAACACCAAAAATGGTGTTGTTTTGTTACTAGCAAAAACCTACAACTCGTTCCGTGCATACAAGGCTGCAACTGTTGATCTTATTCGTATGAATTAGTAAGAATAATATTCTTTATTTTAAATAAAGAATAAGTTTTTAATGAGAAAAATGTTTTTAATTACATTGTATTACTAATTTTTTTTGAAACAAATTGATTTAAAGATTATCTTTTTATAGGTAAGAAGTATATTACGGCGAGATAAAGCGGTTAAGGGCGTAGTGACAGGATGACAACCAAATCTTTTCGCAAACCCTAAAAAATACCATTTTTGCTAGAAATTTACCTATTTGGTATTTTCTAGACTCGATTTACTTCTTACCATGGAGCTACACATGGTTTAGAAGCTCCTTTACGGGGCTGGATTCATATAAATTTGTATGTTTCTAGTAGCGGGAGTAGCGGGCGTAATGTTAAGATGCCAACCAAATCTTTTCGCAAAGCCTAAAAAATAACTTAATTCAATACATATAAAAATTATGTTAATTGATAGATTATAATATCATATACATTTAATACCAGAAACGTGATTTCGAAATAGTTAATTAAATTTATAATATAAATTTAATTTGAAATATTTTATTTTGCAACAAAAGATAATATTGTAAACATTTCACATTTTTTACGATTAGATATTCTTTCAAAATAATCATCTGATAAAATATAAAATTTTTTGAACAATGTGTTTATTTCTTCTTCAGATACACACTTAAAATTATCAGTATTTCTTTTTATTATATATTTGTTTATTTCTTCGCAAGAATCATCAGGACATAACTCAATAAAGTCATTAATAACATCTAAAAGAGTTGCATATTTTGCTAGATATATTGCAATTTTATTATTTGTCTTTGGAATCAAGTCATTTGCGCTTAGATATATCATATTCATTGTATCAGTTAATAGGTCTCCAGGTGCTATATAATATATACCTGACTTTTCATCTTTAACTATTAATTCAATCGAGTTACGATATAAAGTTCCACCACTTTTTGTAGATAGAGATTGAATATACTTTACTACATCTGTTTGAATTTTACTTATAGTTAGAGGACTTTTATTTCTTTTTGATATTTCGGACAGTATTTTTATTCTATCTATATATATCTGATGTATTGATTCTTTAGTAAACTTTGTTTTATACTTTTCAGGATTATTTTTTGGATTTATATCATCAATAATATTATTCATATATAAATCTATAATAGCTCCATACTTATTAATTCCATTAACATCAGTATAATTATATGTTAATGTATGAAGTCTGTGAAGATTATATGTATAAGTAAATATTATACTATTTCTTTTTTGAATTATACTATGATTTGTAGGATTAATATTAGAATCATCAAATGGAAGAACAAATGTCTTAAAAAACTCATTAAGTTTATCTTTGAGATATTCCAAAAATGTTTTTACTACTTCATTCATTATTAAAAATTCGGTATTTAATATTTTATTTGTTGTAACATTAATCATCACGATATCCCAATCATGCGTAGGAATATATTTATCTATTGGATAATAATAATTAAGTGCATCAGCTCCACGATTAATCATAAACCAACCCTTATAATCTCTCTCAAGAGATACATTTACTTCTCTCAAATTCTTAATTACAATAGGTTCTGCTAATGTTTTAATAATCTGTTCAAAAAATATTGCATTTGGTGGTCTGCTTTGAGTGTCACCTAAAATTTGTGTTGTAGTGTAACTCATTTTATATTATATATTTATTTTATTTTTATAATTAGCATTTATCAAAAATTGATTCTAATTCTGCAGGGTCAATTAGATCTTCTTTTGTTAACTGATACTTCCCTAAAACATATTCGGGATTTTTTCTTTCCTGGTATTTTATAAAACTCTTTACTATTTTTATTATTTTTTCTTTGCTCACTTCATTCAGAGTATTTGTTCGAGTAATTAAAGGTATAAGTATGCTTATACCCAATATAAGAAAAATTGTATCATATGTTGATGTATCAACAAAATTTATATTTGAGATCTCAATTATTTGGCTATTTGTTAAAGAAGACATCTCTATATCCATTTCTTTCAGTAACATATATGCTTCTATTAATGAATATAATTGTGAATTAGTTAGAGAACGTCTGTTAATTGAAGGAATTCGAGATGTATCTAAGAATATGTTGAGAATCATTATGTACATTTTTAAATATAAAATAATTTCTGTTAATTTATTAGAAGGTACTTTATCCCATATTGATGTATCTTGTAAAAATGTTTCTGAATAAAATTCTTTCATAACAGGTTCTTCAGTGACAATTAGCGTTTTAGTATTGTCTGTATTTCTAGTCAATATATATTGAGTTATCTTCTCACATGATTTTTTTGGACATATATTTATCATTTTGTTTATAGCATCTAACAAAACGCTATATTTTATTAAATATTGTGGTAATTTATTCTTTTTCATTTCAACATCCTTATTTGTAATACTTTGCCATATCATAATTAAAGTATCTGATAATAAATCACCTGGTGCCATATAATACATACCAGATTTTGTATCCTGAACTATTAATTCAAACGTATTATTATAATATCTTTTTTGTGGATTCATGATATGAGAGATTATATTAGGTGATATATCTATATGTGATTTTTTTGGAATTCCTTGTTGGTCCATTTGATCATAAAAACGTAATAAAGTATCATATGTAAATTTAGGTTCCCACCCTTTTATGTTAGGTATACGATTTATTTCTAGTCCGTTTCCATAAACCATAACATCTATAATAATATTTTTCATTTTTTCTTTACGGTATACGTATTCAAATTCTATATGATGCAAACGCGGAAAACTACTTTTTTTATAATAAAAAGTATTATTTAACAAATTGTATTTTATATTCACATTTTGAAAAAAATGATCTGATAATTCAGATGCTAGTTTCATCATCCACTCTGATGATAACCATTTACTTATGTTTGTGTAAGTTGTAAAATCTATTTGTGAATTTGGAACTCTCATTAGCCCAAAATCCCAATCATTAGTTGGTATATACCCATTTACTGGATAATAATAATTGAGTGCATCACCGCCTCGACTAACCATAAACCAACCATTATAATTTATATTAAGATATTCGTTTGCTTCTTTTAAAGCCTTAATTACAATTGGTTCTGATAATGCTTTAATGATTTGTTCATACATCAAATATGATTCAGTTTCGTTAAAAATTCCTATTGTTCTCAATAAATTTGAGTCTGTTTCCATTTATTTATTATGAATATTTTTAAAAATATTCATACTTAATTATATTTTATTTAGAGTCACTCAATTCGTGGTGTATTTCGCATTATTCCGATGCTATGCAACCGCGCGCGTAGTCCATCTACCCATTCTGCGTGAGAATGTACTGGCTCAAGCATTATGATAAGACGTTTCACATCAGTGTGAATTTCTTCCATTTTCTCTTGTGTTTTATCATTCTGAAGACTTATCTTTAACAATAAATTAATATTTTCTTGTTGAAAAGAGTCTATTCTCTTTTGGAATTCTTTACAAAATTCACACTGCATTTAATAATAATTCCTATTGTCTTTATTTCATTTTCTTTTTTTATCAGTCTTACAATTTTCTTTTGGATCATCCTTAACAAAAGTTTGTAGAAGTATAAGTAATGATAATATAATAATAACAATAGTTTTACAAGTTTCTCTTGTAATTTGAAAATATTTTATAGAAAAAAAAGTACCAAAGAAGATGCACAATACAGCAGCAATCATCATAATCTTCTTTACATTTGAATTCATTTTATTACTACGCAATATTTTTTAGAAATATAATAAACACCAATACAATATTTATATATATTTACTTATTATAAGAGTAGATTAAATGAGGAAAACATTCAGGTATTTTTATTATTTTTTCAGGCAATAGAATAATCTTATTATCGGACTCGTATTTTTTAGCTTCATTTAAAATATCAACAATGTGTACATCATCTACAATTAAAAACGCTCGATTTTTTGCTAAATCATAACAATTTTTCATATCTCCTTGAATTCCTTCTAGAGCATGATAACCATCTATATGATATAAAGATATAGTGTCACTCAAAGATCTATCTAATTCCGGGACAATTTGTAAAGAATCACCTTTATACAGAATGACTCTATTGTTAAACAATTCATTTAAAAAATCGACACACGGTTGAACGTAAGCGTGACAACATAAATCAATAGCATGTATCTTTACATTAGGATTTGCTAAAAGAAAAATGACTGAAGAATTACCTGCATTAAAACCTATTTCTAAAATATCATTGGTGCATTCTTTTGCAAGATAAAATAAATTTATCATTTTATCCTTCATACGTTCCACTGTATTCATACCATCGTAAGTATAAATATTACCTTCTAAACCATCGTGATCTTCCTTATTTTCAATAGAAATTTTTTTTAAACATTCGTGTAAGTTCATTAAAGTAGATTCTACTTGTTCAAATTCCATTTAGTTTTATACAAAAATTTTGTTTATAAATTAAAAACTTCATAATAAAAATAATAAATTTAGAGAATAATATTATAGTTTTTATTTATAATTTGTGTAATTATTATTATTTTAAAATATTATAAGTACATCATAATAAATGCAAGGAGAAAAAATTATAATAATTGGTGCAGGTATCTCTGGTTTATACTCTGCTTACAAAATCAAAATGTTATATCCAAACAGTAATATAACAATACTTGAACAAAAATGGATAGGTGGTCGAATGGGATCTCAATTCTTTGAAGGTACTGAAGTAGTTACTGGAGCAGGTGTAGGTAGAAAAAGAAAAGATAAATTACTAATAAAGTTACTAAACGAATTAGAAATACCATATCAAGAATTTTTATCAAAACATTATTATTCAAACACTTTAGCTGGTTTATGTACTGTAAAAGAAACTTTTATGAAATTACGCAAACGTTATACTCCTTCTAAAAAAACATTCAAAGAGTATGCGGAATCGATACTAGGAATCGAAAAATATAAAATTTTTGTAACGTGCTCTGGATATTCGGATTATGAAAAAGAAGATGCTTATGACGTTCTCTACAATTATGGGTTTAATGATAATTATGATAATTGGACAGCACTTTCTATTCCATGGACAAAATTATTAATTACTCTAATTCATAAAATTAATATCAAAAATATTCATTTGCGTAGTGAAGTAGAAAAAATAGAAAAAATATCTGATAATAATTTTTTTGTATATACAAATAAAAACTTTTACACATGCAATATGATTATCGTAGCAACAGCAATTGACACCATTAGAAAACTTTTTCCTAGAGAAAATATCTATAAACAAATAAAAGGTCAACCATTTTTGCGTTTATATGGAAAGTTTTCAAAGTGTTCTATTCCGATTATCAAGGAATATGTAAAGGGATACACAATTGTTCCTCCACCTTTACAAAAAATAATACCAATGGATACTGAGAATGGAATTTACATGATAGCGTACAACGATAATAAGTCAAGCAAATATATGAAAAAATGGTTAGAAAATACAGAGGGTAATCGTGAAAAACTTTGCACTCTTATCAAAAAAGCGCTTGACATTCCTTTAGAAATAAATATTTATTTATCTAGTATTTTAGAGTTTTATTGGAATATAGGAACCCATTATTACACACCACTTGATAATATAAAATATAAAAATCGGGATGAATTTATAAAGATTGCGCAAAATCCTATGGAAAATGTGTTAGTTGTGGGTGAATCAGTATCTATAAATCAGGGATGGGTTGAAGGAGCTCTTAAAAGTGTTCATTGTGTAATAGATTGAATAATTAATGAAAGTTTTATTTTTTAAACCTTTGCACATTTAAAACGCCGATTTTTTAATTTGTCTCATAAATTAATTTATATGAGATATAATATACCAAAAAGTTTGTAATAATAATTTGCGAGTATTATTACAATATGTCAATAATATTCTACTCAACTAATTTTTGATTTTTTGCACTTGTAGTACAACTTCTACATAAATAGATATTTTCAATCAACTTCATAATCCATCCAAAGAAAGTTTCAGGTTCTTTTTGAAAAGTTTGGAGGAAATTTGTCCGTCTTTAACGGATTATGATTAAATATAATTTTCATATATAAACTTAAAAGATTTTTTTTATTAAATAAGAATGAAAGTATTAATATATGGAGCTAAAGGATGGATTGGTTCACAATTCGTCGAAATTATGAAGAATTCCTGTGTTAATTATGTAGAAGGATTCTCTCGAGTAGACAACCTTGAAACTTTAGAACAAGAAATTGTTCTTACGAATCCGAGTCATATTATATCGTTTATTGGTCGCACACACGGTACTATCGGTGATAAGGTCTACACTACTATCGATTATTTAGAGAATAAAGGAAAGCTTGTAGAAAATATAAGGGATAATTTGTTTTCCCCTATTGCAATCGCATTAATTTCTCAACGCTTGGGAATCCACTATTCTTATTTAGGTACTGGTTGTATTTTTAATTATGATGAAACACACGTTTTTGGTAATGAAGAACCAGGTAGTTGATTCACGGAAGATGATATTCCGAACTTCTTTGGTTCTTCCTATTCTGTATGCAAGGGTTTTACGGATCGATTAATGCATTTCTTCGACGAGCAGGTTTTAAATATTAGGATTCGAATGCCTATTACTAATAACGTTAATGACCGTAATTTTATAACTAAGATTACGAAGTATGAGAAGATTTGTTCCATGCCAAACTCGATGACTGTATTACCCGAATTATTACCAAAGGTCTTGGATATGATAAAAATAACCTGGTTGGAACAATTAATTTAACAAACCCGGGTTTAATAACACATAATGAAATCTTGGAAATGTTTAGAGAGATTGTAGATTCTAATTTTGAATGGAAAAATTTCTCTCTTGAAGACCAACAGAAGGTATTATCAAGTGATAGGTCTAATAATTTTTTAGATACAACACGCTTAGAGAAATTATATCCTGATATACAAAATATTAAAACTTCTGTAAGGGAATGTTTAACTAAATATAAGGAAAGTTATTATAAATTTCCTTAGTAACAATCTCTTAGTTGATTTGCTAAACGAGCCACACTATGAATGAAGTGTTATATCCTTGATCTAATTTTTACACTATTTTCTAATTCCTGTCTAGCATTTTCTATAGATTTTTGCCTAGCATTTTCGAGGGTTTGTTTATTTTGTCTACAAGTTGATATTTTTTCTTTATTCGGAATTGAAGTATTTACACTGTCACAAAAATTATTAATTTTTTTATTCATCATGCTTATAATTTATAAAAAAAGAATGAAAAATAACAATTTTATTTTTCAAAAAGTCTATAATAATACTTACAAAGTATTATTACAACATTAACCATAATCAGTCTAAACGAAGTTTCAGCAAAATGACATATAGTATGTACATGTTCTTTTTTGAAAAGTTTGGCGGGCATTCGTCCGTATAGAATCAATATAGAGTAATAAAATATATATAATTGTAAATGACCGTTGTTAAAACGGTGTAAATTTATCTATCCATTCTGTAAATGATAAATTTATACCGCTTTCAACATGTTTCTTTTGGTCAATATTTAATATTTTTGAAATTTTAGCTGTATATACATCAGATATTTTATGACTAAATTGTTTTTTGAACAATAATAGAAAGTCTTTGCATACTATTTTTATACCATCATCACGCGGATTGTATTTATAAATGGTTATTAAATCTGTAAATAACACTATATCAGAATCATTTATTTTTACGATTTGAGTTTTCATTTTTTGTCTTGAAATTTGTGTCATAAATCAATTTTAAATAATATATAAAAGAATATGTCAAAAAAGTCTATAATAATACTTTTGCGAGTATTATTACAAGATTCTACCAAAAATAGAAACTCTCATTGCAATGTGTTTATTAATTGGTAAGACTCTCTTTAATATTTGTTATACATAACAAATATATAAAATATTATTTTATACATTATAAATAAATGGATATCAAGATATGCGAAAAACTTGTAAATATTTACAATTCTAGCATTCTTAATAACACAGATCAATCATTAAAAGAAGCTTTTTATAATGAAGCAACTAAGTCTGCTGAAGAACATGATTGTGTTAAAGGACGAAAAGTTCTACTTTCCCTTATTAAAAATCATTTTGATAAAACTAACAAACCATTTCCTGATTTTATCGGTGGACCATCATCTCTTACTTTTCATTGGAGTGACAAATATCAAAGACAAATATATATCTTTGGAGAATATCATTCTAGTGATATTGATTGTCAAAAGGATGAAGATAGTGAATGTATAATTCCAGTAGAAATTTTTTTAGACGATTTGTTTAAGAATACGAATGCTTTTATTGATATTTTCTTTGAATTTCCTAGCTATTATAAACAAGACCTATATGGTGCTGAAACATATTATTTAGAAAATGATTTTCGTTTATCGGAGTTGTTTAAAAAATTGAATAATTGTGTACATTATAAGACTCGTGGTCATGATGATTGTAGGTTAGCACGTGCTCATTATTTTGATATTAGAATTCAAAGTGAAAAAGTTATAAATTATGATGATATACTTTGGTATGAAAGAATAGTAGAAGATATATTGACTGCTTACGATTCAGAAGAAGAACAACGAAAAAAGTTCTTATTAATTTATAAACTTATTGATCTTGTGCCAAAATTCAGGACAATATTAGAAAACTTAAATAAAGAAGGATTTTGGAGGAGACAGATACGAGAAAACAAATTAATTAACAAAGAATTAGATAAAATTGAGTATCCTGAAATTAAAGAAAAAATATTGGACTTTGTGGAAAAAAAAGTAGTTAAAGAAGCTAAAAAAGATATCATATATTTTCAAACATATGTTCCTGATATTCTAAACGATGTATCAAGTCCATATGAAGTGCTTACTGCTTATAAACAAATTAATTTATGTATTTTCGTTCCATGTGCTCGCATATCTGATGCATATACTCTTGCTCGTATGTTCAAAAAATTTAATATGAAAGAACTACAAGAAAAAGGATATAAAGGTGCTACAGATCAACCTGATGAAGCACGTAATATAATTGTATACGCTGGTAATGCACATTCTGAAATGTACAGAAAATTCTTGGAGAAAAAACTTGGGTTTGAAAAGATCAATCAGATTGGGGACTTGAAAAAGAATAAATACTTTCCAGTATCATCTAAGTATAAAAATTGTATAGATATGCGAAAATTTACACCTACCACTATATTTTCTGACTGGCCTCCAAAGTTTTCTATAACAGCACTCGTAGAAAAACTGATTCGCGGAAGTCAAACATGGACTAGTACTGAGAAAGCTGTTATCAATAGGATAATTGAAAACAATATAGGATTCAAAAAAGCTTATAGATTAAAACCAGACTATTTGAATCCTGTACATAGAGGTATGTTAATCTCTTTACTTTTGTTATGTAAAAACAATCTTCTTTCTCCTTTTTTTCCATTGAAGAAAAGACCTAGAAAAGAACGTAGAGCCGTTGAAAGAATTATAAAGAACTTAAGAAACCATTTTATACAAGAATTTAAAAATACAATGTGATTAGTATAATATTTTTTGAGAAATTTGTTCTAATATCTCAAAAGTATATAATAATACTTTGTGAGTATTATTACAATATTATTTAACAGTTACTTAATTTAATGTTAAAACGGTGTAAATATATTTATCCATTCTGTAAATGATAACTTTATACCGCTGTCCACATGTTTCTTTTGGTCAATATTTAATATTTTTCTTAATATATTTGAAATTTTAGCTGTATATACATCAGATATTTTATGCCTAAACTGTTTTTTGAACAATAATAGAAAGTCTTTCCATACTATTTTTATACCATCATCGTGCGCACCTTGTAGATTATATTTATAAATGGTTATTAAATCTGTAAATAACACTATATCAGAATCATTTATTTCTTTCCTCTTGAAATTGTTCATGTTTCATTTTTTCTCTTGAAATTTGTGGTATAAATCAATTTTAAATGATATATAAAAGAATATGTCAAAAAGTCTATAATAATACTTTTGTGAGTATTATTACAACATTGTCAAATAACATTCTCAGAAAACGACAGAAAACGACACCTTGTTGGTGTCGTTGTCGTCAAATATACTTGATCTATTTTACATTTCGGTCCACACGGCTTTGACAGATTTTAGAACCTGTACAAGAACTCCTGTTGGAATACTGCACATCGTATCCCAACAAGCCACATTCTGACTCTGAGCTTTTGTCAGAGTCTGATTCATAAATATAATAAATTTAAATCAATTTTTTATAATCAATTTTACAAGATAATGAAGTTTATTACCTTTTCAATATATGGTTTATGTGTTATGTGTTAAAATTAAACTACCATTATCACAAGTATCATCAGGTGTAATAATAACATAATCGTCATCTTCTTCAAATACTTCTTCTTTATAATCGTTTATAGATAAACCGTCATAATATTCACCAATAGGATATCTTATTTTCATTTGAAATGGTTCTGTTTTTTTATGAACGTGTTTGAATATGTAAAATGTTTCGGTTTCTATTTTTAACATTTTTTTTGCTTCTGCTAATGTTGTAAAACCTCCAACCCAACCATAATGATTTGATTCACTTAATACGATGTATTTTATTGGCATATTTATTATTATAATTATAATTTTGTTAGAAAAATTCAATTTTTAAAATATATTTTATTTATATAAAAAAATTGAATTATAGATATAATTATAATAATATATAATAATATGTCATTAACAGAACCAGAACCATGCAATTCATTTCCATTAGGAAAAATTAACAAAACGATAACAGAGACAATTAATGAAGTAACATTAACAACCACAAAACTAAGACAATTTAGCGGTATAATTGGTCTTGAATATAAAATTGAAGATGAAGAATGTAATATAATAACTAAACTATGGACTTATGAAGATGTAAAAGAATTAGTTAAAAAATGGATAAGACAAAGGATGGTTGATAAAAAACCAAATTTATGTGTTTTGTTATCAAATATAGAAACTTTAATGTATTGTTATGAAGGAAATGTTGTTGAAGAACCATCAATAAGAGTTTATGGAGAAATTGTTAGACCAAATGCGGATATTCCTGATGAAGAAATAAAAAAAACATTACTTGAATTATTTACTTATTTGAAAGAAGAGTTAAAGCAATGTAGTGTAAGATTTAATTTTCAAGGTTATAATGAAAATGTATCAATTAGAATTAGTTAAGGTTTTACTCTTTCATTAGATGTAAAATCCATTTTATTATTATAAGAAAAAAAATTGATTTATTTTTATAAGAATACAAGAATATAATAAATTAAAATGGAAATACCAACTATTTACACAGAAGAGCATTTATCTGAACCTTGGTTTACTCTTATATCGCTTGGATTAAAAACTTGTGAAGGAAGATTGCATAAACACAGATTTAAACTTTACAAAATAGGTGATATTATTAAGTGGTGGAATAATGATTTTGACAAAGGAAGAGTTTGTTTTACAAAAATAATTAATATTAATTTATATAAAACATTTGAAGAATATTTGATTGACAAAGGATTAAAAAATTGTTTGCCGGGTATGCCGAATATGGAGCATGGATTAGATGTATATTTACATTATTTTGGAAAAGAAGATGAAACAAAATATGGTGTTGTGTCTTTTGAATTAGAAATAATTAAGGAGGGCAAGTCGTCGATAATGACAGAGCTCAGAAAGCTCCGGGAAGGATTCCTACGCCGAGTCGCGGTCAAGACCGAAGACGAACTGACAGCCGAAGAAGGTATTGAGCCCAGCGCAGAGTTTAGTGCGCCCGAATCCGTAGCGCCCGAGGCCGCAACGCCGAAGGAGCCTACTTGGCGAGGAAGAGAGAATAGCAAGCCGACGGAGCCAGTCGAGACCGACGTCAAGCAGGAGAAGCCGAAGAAAAAGCAAGCAAAGAAGGTCGAGGAGGTCGAGACCGACGACGAGCAGGAGAAGCCTAAGAAGCAAGCGAAGAAGATCGACAACGACAACTAGGTAAGTGACAAGAGTGAGTGACAGCTTGATGGTGTGCAGGTGAAAGACTCAACGACAACAACACCCACAAGGTGTCGTTTCTTACACAGACCACCGACCGACACACCACAAGGAAGCGAGCTTCCCCAAGCCAAAAAAACTGAGACCAACTTCCAAGAGAAAAGCAGAAACAATGAAGTCTTTTACGAGACAACTTGAGGATCTGCTGGCTCTAGTCAATTCTGGTAGTTTAGAAGAAGTAAAAGAACATGTCGAGTCGATAAGCCTTACTTGACATTCAATTTACTAGTTTGTTCGTCTATAATAATACTTTGTGAGTATTATTACAAGATTATGCAGTTTCATTCTAGAAATAGAAACTCGCAATTTAAGCGTTTTATTAATTCTTCTTTGATAAAAATTCTTAACTCATTTTCATTCTGATAACTTAGCGTGTGTGGAATTATCAAAACATCTATATCATGTTTTTTACATAAGTCTAATTTTAATTTATCACGCTCTTGTTGTCTTTCAAAATCTCCTTCTTTTGTATGAAAAAAAAGAATATATTCATCGTGTTGAATTCCTTGATACTCAAATCCAAAGTTTAGATCTTCACAAAAACCGTCTAACTCTAAATTATAACCTGAAGCACTGTTTTTTAACCAATTTGGTCTAATACTTGCAAATGATAAACCAGTATATTCTTTTAATATTTCTCTGCATAATTTTTCTGAACGACTCTTAGAACAATAAGGACACCAAGTGTTTCCATGCTTAACACTTTTAAAGTTAGCTAACCAAGACGGATGACTTTCTTCTTTACATTTCCATTCCATATAAGTTTGAGTGTTAATATATTCTGTTGATAAACATTTACCACCTCTGCTAATAGCCAAGTCTTGGCATTCTTTCAAAGTTAATTTATTTCCAGCACAATCAGGACACCAAGTGTTTCCATACTTAACACTCTTAAAGTTAGCTAACCAAGACTGATGACTTTCTTCTTTACATTTCCATTCCATATAAGTTTGAGTGTTAATATATTCTGTTGATAAACATTTACCACCTCTGCTAATAGCTAATTCTTGACATTCTTCCAAAGTTAATTTATCTTTTCCTGCACAAGTAGGACACCAAGTACAACAATCTTTAACCTTATTAAAAATAGCAAACCAAGACTGATGACTTTCTTCTTTACATTTCCATTCCATATAAGTTTGAGTGTTAATATATTCTGTTGATAAACATTTACCACCTCTGCTAATAGCTAATTCTTGACATTCTTTCAAAGTTAATTTATCTTTTCCTGCACAAGTAAGACACCAAGTGTTTGCGTTCTTAACACTATCAAAAGTAGCAAACCAAGACTGATGACTTTCTTCTTTACATTTCCATTCCATATAAGTTTGAATGTTAATATATTCTGTTGATAAACATTTACCACCTCTGCTAATAGCTAATTCTTGACATTCTTTCAAAGTTAATTTATTTTTTATTACACAAGTAGGACACCAAGTGTTTCCATGCTTAACATTATTAAACTTAGCTAACCAAGACGGATGACTTTCTTCTTTACATTTCCATTCCATAGAAGTTTGAGTGTTAATATATTCTGTTGATAAACATTTACCACCTCTACTAATAGCCAAGTCTTGGCATTCTTTCAAAGTTAATTTATTTTTTATTACACAAGTAGGACACCAAGAGTTTGAATTCTTAACACTACTAAAAGTAGAAGACCAAGACGGATGACTTTCTTCTTTACATTTCCATTCCATATAAGTTTGATTGTTAATATATTCTGTTGATAAACATTTACCACCTCTGCTAATAGCTAATTCTTGGCATTCTTTCAAACTTAATTTAGCATTTCCTGCACAATGCGGGCACCATTTGCCTTTTTTAACATTACTAAAAATAGCAGGCCAAGTATGATTTTTTTCACATCTCCATTCCATATAATTATTACCAATATATTCTTTGGATAAACATTCACCTCCTCTGCTAATAGCCAAGTCTTGGCATTCTTTCAAAGTTAACATTTTCTTTTACTGATAAAAATAATATATTATAGTTGATTATTTCACTTTTATTTTTTGTTCTTTGCTAAACGACGTTTTTTAGCAACTGCTTCTTCTTGTTCAATTTCTTGAAGCCACCTCTTGTAAGAATTTGAAAATTGATTAAGCTCCTCAATCCATATATCCTTTTCACTCTTAGCCCTTAATCCCTCCAATTTTTCTTTCAAAGAGGCAATATCATTGTTTAGTTCTTTAATCTTATCAGCTGTGAAGGTTCTAACTTGCATCCGAAGTAGATAATCGTATCCTTCGCCTTCATTTTTCTTTGGATCTTCATCGAAACCTTTTTTCTTTAACACACTAATAATCTCACTTTCTTCCTCATTCATTATAGCTATAGTCTTACTTACAACTTCTGATACAAATCTTTCTTTATTTCCAAGATACCTAATCTCTTTATCTAATGCATCAATTTGATACCTTTTTCTTTTTACATAATATTCAAATCTTACAGTACAAAAATTGTCTAAAATTGAATCAACAGTGTCATGTTTCTTTATCTGTAATTTTTCATTGAACATCACCATATTAGATGTGTAAAGATAACTGTGAAGTTTTAAACTGTCCAAATCACAGTGAAAATCATCTCCTTCTGTAATTACAAAATGAATATTCTTTGTTGATGAATAATTTGATAAATACTTAATTTTCTTATCTGCTTTTAAATCTTCACAAAATTCTGCAAAATTAGAAGTCCACATACAAACTGGTAATTCTTTAACCTCAACAGTACCACTTTTCTTCCCTTCCTCGATAATTCCATATGAAATAAACCTATTTTCTCCATTTTTCTCTATCTTTCCTATAAATCCACGATACCAAGGTGTAAATTCAGGAAACATGCTAACAATATTTGTCGGATCATCAGGATCTTGAATAAGTACTTGACCGTCATTTTCCAACCAAATTTTAATAGCTTCTACCATATCAAGAGGATTATAACAAGGCACTTTACACGAAAAACCAGTTCCTATACCAGCTGAACATCCATTAATCAACATCATTGGAAGAATAGGAACATAATATTCAGGTTCAATAAAATTTCCATTATCATCTCTCACATGTGTTAAAATAGCTTCATCCTCCTCTCGAAAAATAAGTTCTGTGAGTGCATCCATCTTTGTGAAAATATACCGGGAATTTGATGCATCATTTCCCCCTTCTAACCTGGTACCGAACATACCGTCACGATAAAAAAGAGGTATATTATTGCTTCCTGGAAATTCTTGTGCCATTCCAATAATAGTTTCAAACAAATTATTCTCACCGTGGTGATAATCTGAATGTTCAGCTGTGTATCCACCTAATTGAGCTACTTTAAGACTTTTTCCAGAATACCTCAGATTTCTTTTCTTTACAGCGTATAGAATTTTTCGCTGTGACTCTTTCAGACCATCAATTCCGTTTGGAATGCTTCTAGCACAATCAGCATGCGAGAATTTGATGAGTTCTCCGTTTATAAAATTTGTAATACTCATCGAAGTTGTCTTTCCTTGATCATCAAGAGAAAAAGTGTAAGCGTCTGGGTTATATTTTTCAAGCCAAATTTTTCGAGCGTCGGCACTTTTCTTGTGAAAAGCTTTCACCATACTTGCTAAAGATTGATCATCATTGATAAATTCTACCATCTTCATGCCAAAAGTATCGGGGACATCTTCAGCTTTTGTAGTACCAAGTCCCTTATAATACTTGACATTCAATTTGCTAGTTTGTTCACCAAGAAAGTTGTGAAATCTACGTTCATCATAAAATAACAAGTCTCCAGTCTTTTTGATTACACGAGCGATAGGTGTTTTCATACTTACAATAAATGGTTGTTCTCTCTGCAAAAGAGTAGGATAGAGAGAATGAAAGAAATTGAGTATCAAACCTTCGATATGCAGACCGTCTGTGTCGGCATCACAAGTTGTCGCTACTCTTCCATATGCAAGTTTCTTAAAATTACTTTCATCTCTGTAATCGACACCTAGTTTCAACTCAAGAGCGTGTATTAAAGAACAAATAACTTTGTTTGCAGAAATAGTTGCAACTGGCTTATCTCGCACATTTAGCAATTTTCCTCTAACTGGCAATATACCATTCCAGTCACGGCCAGATCTTCCGTACAAACCCTCTTCAATTCCTGCTACTACATATGTCTTTGCTGAAAGCCCCTCGGTGATAAAAAGAGTACAATTTATACTGTCTTTCGTACCCGACTTGTTTGCTCTGTCGTATCCTTCAATTTTTGTCTTTTTAGAAACCTTTTCGGCTTTCTTAAGTACTACTAATTCTTTTGCACGAATAATATCTTCTATATTATCCATAATCGACCATTTGCAAATTTCGGCAATATGTGTTTTCTTAACAACTGCTTCTACAACAGGAGATTCTAACTTATTCTTATCTTGTCCATCAAACTCTGGTCTAACGACTGTAGATACCACAAATAACCGAAAGAACTGACGAACATCAGTAATATTAATTTTAGGTGTTTTACTCTTTGCACTTTTTCCATTAAACTTCTCTACAATTGGTCGAAATAATTCTTCAGACCAAGAGTCTACATGCTGACCTCCTAAACGAGTATATACACCGTTTACAAAAGAAATTGTTTGATATTCTTTTGCTGGTGTAATCAAAACTTCTGTATCTTTTGTTTTAATTAGAAGAGACTCATCAGTTGGTGTATCATAAAGTGCAGAGTATTGAGTAAGTGTTTTTATCGGAATAAGTTCATCATTAAAATATACTTCTACTTTAGACAACATGGATGCATCAATAATGTACCTAGAATACAAACGAATTATATCTTCTGTGTAACCTTTATTAAGAGCAAACTGTTTAAAGTCAGGAGTCCAAGATACTTCTGTATAACCTTTAGAAATTTGTATTTCTTTTGTAATTTCAGGACCCGATGTATCTCTCATATTCCTAGACCATGTTTGAGAAAGTGTTTTCTTTGCTTTTGGGTCAAAACCTTTTACTGTAAATTTTGTTGAAAAAACATTAGTCAACTTTATACCAAGACCATTACGACCAGATACAACACGTTCTTCTTCATCCTGATAATTACTACCCGTTAAGAGTTGCCCAAAGATCATGCTATGATTATAGCAATCTTGTTCAGCATCTTTTTCAATAGGTACAATATCACCGTCATTCCATATAGAAGTCTCGCCTGTCAATGCATTAAGAGTAACTTTAATCATAGTGCACGGTGTTTTAGTTTTACGGCTTCTTTCTACATTATCGATTGCGTTTGAAAGTGCTTCAACAAATATACGAAGTATAGCTGGTGATGTGGAAATTTCTTTTTGAAAAATTTTCCATTCATCTTTCTTTTCAGCAATAAATTCAGTAATAGCTCTTGGCCGTGTTGAACCAACATACATATCTGGGCGCAATAAAATATGCTCAATTGGATCTTTTTTCTCATAACGTTTCTTATCAACAGTCTTTGGAGGCATGTTTTATTTAATATTAAAAATTATCCTTTTTAATATCAATTTTATTTTATAATTCAAATCTTTTATATATTCATTTTTTGTCATGTTAATAAATCATACGTGAAAATAACGGCTGCTTTATGTTTGTCATATCTAGACAATTTTTAGGTGTGTTTAGAATAGGCATGATTTATTTAATATTAAAACTTGTTTCTTTAATATTAATTCATTTTATTTTATGAGTGTTCATTTAGTTTCTTTTATAGTTTAAATATTAAATAATATCATTATTAAATATGAAAATAAAACCAGTTATTATATCTTTACCTTTTGAGATTGAAAAAAGAGATTTTATGAAAGAAACCTTACAAAAATGTAATTTTTCTGATTATATTATTATCGATGGGGTTAATGGAAATGATATAAAAATAATACCTTTTGTGAAAAAACCACATATGTCAAAATTAATTTATAATAATACCGAAAAAATATATAATTCGAGGTTAAGGTTAAATGGACGTGGTTTACAAAAGGGTGAGATGGGGTGTGCTTGGTCTCACTTAAATGTTTACGATATTTTATTAAAAGATAATGACAATGATGCCTATTTAATTTTTGAAGACGATGCAGATCTTATAGTTTCCCCAGAAGAATTACAAACTTTTTTAGAAGAGTTAAAAACGTTATCTTTTGATCTTTGTCATATTTTCCAAAGTGAATGGTATGATTTTAATAGAATACAACAAATTTCTAATAATTTTTGGATACCAGAGCGTAGATTTTTTAATAACACAGGTGCTTATATAATTACTAAAACGGGAGCTAAAAAATTATTAGAATTTTCACACGCAGAAATGGGTTTACCTTCAGATGATCTTATATCTAATTTTTATCTCAATTCAAATGATTTTAATTTTATAGTACCGTCTAAACATTTATTTAAACCAAAAGGATTTGAATCAAGTATACAAAAGGTTAATAATTTACCAGACAAACCTCAAAAATTAATTTCTATAAAAGATTTTGGAATTTGGGCTCGTTTAGGAAATCAAATGTTTCAATACGCTTATTTACGAGCATTATCTATTGAAAAAGGATTTAAAATAAATTTACCTATATATCCTTCTGGTCATCAATATAAAACTTCACAATTTTTTGATTGTTTTAATATGGATATTGTAGATACGACAGACATAGTTGAAGATTTTGTTACAATATCTGAAACAAGTATGATATATCAAGACAAATTTGCTTCTGAAAATATCGATATGAACCAAAATATTATGTTTGAAGGTTATTTTCAATGTGAAAAATATTTTGAAAAATATAATGATATTATTAGATCTGACTTTACTTTTAAAGAAAATATACGAAAAGTTGGTGATATTTTTATGTCACAGTTTGAAAATAATAGAAAACGTATAGCATTACATGTTAGAAGAGCAGACAATTTAAGTGCTGGTTCTCCTACTCTTGTAATAAAAGAGATATTTAGACTTAATGCTATTAATTACTTACTTAACAATAATGTTAAAGATTTTGATCTTCTCATTTTTTCAGATGACAAACAATGGTGTAAGGATAATTTAAATTATACATCTGACAATATATCTCAAACAGTTGTAGAAGGACTCTCTGATTTAGAAGAATTATACGTAATGTCTTTATGTGATCATTTTATTGTAGGTTCATCTTCTTATTCTTGGTGGGCTGCATGGCTATCTCAAAGTGAAGATAAAATTGTTATAGTTCCTGACAAATGGTTTAAAAATCTTTTATACAATGGAATTCCATTATGTGATCAAGAAAAAGACTTATGCCCAACATCTTGGATTCGTCTGCAAGAAAACAGTGTTTTTTAAAAATGAAAGATAATTTATTATATAAATTATATAATAATTAATTGAAAAAAGTATCATATTTTATCGGATTTCCAATAATACTGTAAAAAAAGATATATCATCATCTAATTTGTAACCCAATATTTTAATATCATATGGAGTAGATACACCCCTGATCTTGCTATTCACAATATTTTCAGAACTGATATAACTATAAAGATTAAATTTAAATTTTTTATCTGTACCAACCGCTTCTTTTCCAATATTAAATCCGAATCGGAACCAATTTTCAGCAATTTCTCTTGCTTTTTTCAAACTATAAGTGTTTTGAGCAAGATAAATTTGATCATCAATCAAAATATTTTGAAAAAAATATGGTGTTTCTAACTCTACCTGTACTGAATCATGAATAATGTACTTAATTTTTTGTTCGTCTATCCATTTATCAACAGATTTATCACCTTGTAATATTACTTGCAACGGATATTGATCAAAATCAGTGACATCAACATAATAATTCTCAATTGTTTGACGCTTGTAGTAATCTTCTATTTTTGTAAGAGAACGACGTAATGAGATTCTTAGTGTATAAATTAGACGTTTTAGAGTTTCTTCCGATTTTACCACTAATTTTTGCGAGTCCATTACACCGCTGTTAATATCAAAAATTTTACCAACTGGTCTGTTATACTCAAAATCTTTATCAATTTTGATTTTTTCTTTTACAAAATTATTAATAGTTGTGATGCTTATATCACGTTTTTTGTCTTCTTGTAAATAATTCGAAAACATCCAAAAAGTATATTCGATAACATAACGAGCTAATTTTCTATATTTATTGTGATTATCAATAACAGAAAAATTATCTTCTGGATAACTAATACCTTTATTGATTATTGGAACATTATCAATAGGATCTATGTCATCAACAGGTATTGATACTTTTATATTACCGATTTTAGTGTAAAGTTCTTTGACTTTTTCACGAACAATAGATTGGCTAGAATATATAATTCTAAGATCACGAGCTAAATTTATTGCTACATCTTTTGGTATTTTTGTTGCAATCCATCCTTTTGCCTCTGGAAGAATAAAAGGTTGCATTGGTTCAGTTAAAAAAGTACAAATATACTCCATATATTTAAATCTTAACATACGACATTTACCGTAAGAATCAATGCCTTGTTCAAAAAATTTAATTTTTTCAATAGGAAATTCTGTGTCTGGAATTTCAACGTTGAGAGCATATGATTTACGTATAGTATTATATATGTCCTTTATTCCCTTAGAAACTTTCGAATCGCTTAATGAGTAGTAAGTTATATCATTTGTATCCTTTTGACCCCATCTTACAATAAGTTCACATCTTCGCTTTGATTCTGCTATTTTATCTGAAGTACTACCATCGTGTTCGTATATAAAAACACATTTTGCATTTCTTTTATTTTTATAATATGCTTGTGTATGTCTAGGAATAATCATCTGAATATTATTTCTAATCCGACTAAAAATAAATATATTACAATTAAAATATTGTTCCAAAAGAGAAGTGAAAAGATTAGGATCCATGTATACTTCTGAATCACGTATGTTTTTAATAATTTCATCTGTTGTATAATCATACATTTCTTGTTTACACGATGCTGCATTTTTCACTGTTGCAAGGTCATTTCTTATTTTAATAATAAATTTTTTCCTATCTTTAACTTTTAAGATATCTGTCTCTTCATACATAGCTTCCATTACACACTCTAAAAATGAGCTATTTCCTTCATTCACCCCTTTTCTGACGTATATATAATTTTCATCGTAATCAAACATTTCAAAAAGTTTTTCAATATTTTCGGGTAATCTTCCATATACATCAGCAAATACAAATTTATTTGTAACTATTAAATCTTGTTGTTCTGTTCTCGGTTTCTCACGTAATTTTTCTCCATAATAATAATGACGAAAAATATTACCTTTATCTGGTTCATTGTGATTTTTTGTATAACAACAAGGTATATAAGGAAATATATCGCTATTAGGTAGTTGATTTTCAAGTAAACCAGGATATATAGCACCCGCTTTTTTATTTTTTTCACTATTACAGACATAATTGCGAGTTTCAAAACCTTCTTCTTCTTTTGGATATCTCATTATTGCATAACCGTCTGCTTCTGCTTGTTCAACTTCATCATCTTGAATAATGGTAGGATGATATGCGCATTTTTGAGCATAACCTGATACAAAAAGTTCAGGTGCAATATCTTTAAGCGTTTTTGTTTTTGAATTCTCGATTGTTTTTATTGTATCTATTTTGTCAAGTTTTTTCTGTTTATCTTTTCCAAAATTTGGAATATACTCGCGGTAAAATTTTACTATGTCTTCGTATTTTTCATTATATAAACCCATTAGTTTTGCAAGGATATCCTGAAAAGCTTTAACAGCTTCTATATTTTCAGCAGAAACAATTTTAACACGAACATAAAATGAACCAAATTTAAAGTCTTTTTTTACATCTTTACCTCTTAAAGATGGGTCATTTCTTTCAGATATTTTTTCTGTAATATTAGCTGTTAGATTACCTATTTTTGTGTTGTAAAAATGAATATACACACTTTCTTTCTTTTTACTAGCTTTAACACTTTCGTCGATCGATATCATTGAAGAAAATAAAGGATCATTCATAATAAGTTCTGCAAGAACATATTTGTCTATCATCTGATTAGGAAAATAAAAAGATCCATTTACACTACTTTCTTTTATGTTTTTAGGTTCTAAATGACCTAAACTTTTAATACTTTCCATTAAACGAGAAATAAGGTCTGCTCGTGAAAGAAACTGACCTGAAGTCATAGAAGACATATTTACTGTAACAACTTCATTTCCTGGTTCTCCTATAAGTGAAAGAAATGCGTCTGTATAATCTTCAGGTTTTGCAGTAGCAAAAATCTTTTTTTGAAGGACTTTAAAAATGATATTAGATTCCTGTGAAACACCCCATAACTCTGGTGGTACAAAACCTTTTAGGATTTTGAAAAATTTATTAATACATGCAAACGGAACTCCCGAATTTAATTGCACATGGTTGAATATCTCCATAACAGTGATAATTTCTAAGTCTAACGTAAAATCAAAATCAACGCTTTCTAGTTCGAACGGAGTGTAATAAATCTTTGACCCTACCTTGTCAAACTCCTGAAACATTTTTTTTTGTTTATTAGATTCTGCAAGATTTCGATTAATAAGATCATAAATATTTTTGGAATATTCTTTGGCATTTTTCCAAATTTCTTCAAGATCTGAAGAAACAACTGGAATGCTATTTTCTTCTATTTCTTTTTGTATTGAGAGAAGGAAAAAATTCACATCTTTCGTTTTGGTAAAAGTTTTATTTAATACTATAAAAACCCGGAGAATATCTTCGTGTAAATCAAGTTTTTGTTGTGACAATTTATCTTTTAAAACTTTGAATAGTTTTACAAAATCTATTCCATTTTTTTCTGAAATGATTGTTTCTAAAAGATTTTCAACTATTATTTTCCTATCTTTTTCTCTGAATTTTTGAATATCTGGAATACCTTCTGGTTCTGGAAAGTATAAATATTTAGGGATTGTTTGCAATATCGCTGCTAATCGAATAATAGCACTCTTTTGTGTATCTAGATCATATATAATAAAATCAAAAGCGGGAGTTCCATTAATAACAATTTGCACCATTTTACTTTAACTAAAGATTTACATTTAAGATTAAAAACTTTACTATGCAGATATATTTGCAAAATTTTCTAAATCTTTTACGGAACGTCCTTTTATTTTCTTATCTAGTCGTTTTCCAGATTTATACAAAACGTAATGAGGAAATCCTTTAAATTCAGGGTCAATAGTCTTTATACGCTTTCCTAGATCTTTTTCACTGTCTCTTTCTCCATTTGCTTGAATAGTTGCACAAAATACTTTATTTTTGTTATACTTATTTGCAAATTCTTGAAAAGCTGGTTTTGCGTTATTACAGTGTCCACACCATGATGTTTGTATCATAATAACCACATATATTCCGTTTGGAATATTTGTATTGATTAGATTTCCATTATTGTCGAAATCCTCGTTTTCCATATAAGCAACTTGTGAGTTGAAATTATCCATATTTTATTATTTACAAGATTAAAATAATTGTACTAACTAATAATTATTTATTTTATATTGTTATATAATAAATGGAAAACTCTAACAACTATTTAATATTTGGAGGAGTTATTGCTGCAGTTATAGTTGTATTTGTAATCGTTTTATTAATAATAAAAACAGCTAAGCATAAGCATAAGCATACGCATACTAAGCATAAGACTACTCATAAGACTACGCCAAAAACAAAACAAAACGATACTTTTTCACAATCTCCTAATTGTTTAAAAAATCCTATGACATTTGAAGAAACTAATGCAAAACCATGTGTTAACACAGGAGGAGGAACAGGAAAACCCGCTTTTATATTATTTATTAGACACTGTGATAGAGGGTATAACAATACAGTTAGTATTAAAAATCCTAGTGCTCCTTGTCAAGCTTGGAATAATGATCAAAAAAAGATGATAAATGTTAATTGTAATCCTTATCCTGAACCGAATCCAATATATAGAACAACTTGTGCTATTAAACCATCTTTTCCAGATTGTCCTGGTTGTGAGTATTTAGAGGGAATCGGTGGATGCGCATCAAATGATTGTTCAGAAGAAGGTCTAAATCGTTCGTGGGCGCTTGGAAAGTGGGTTGATTGTTTTTCCAAGAGTAAAAATATACCTGTGGCGGCTATAGTTGGACAAAGTTTTGCAAGTGGTAATTCAAATAAACGACCTATGACTACAGCTAGCATTATTTTAGATTCTCTTATAAATCTTGGTCATAATCCTTGTTATTTAGAAGGTAGTAAAGGTCAAACTGCATCAATTGGACCTCTAGTGAATAAACCTGGATTTGATGGTAAAATTGTTGTGATTGTTTGGGATCATGGAGAATTGACAAAGTTAATAAATCAAGTAACAGGTGTTAGCAATGGTTATCACGACAGTGGTAAAAAAGATAGTACAGGAAAAGCAATATATGTTCCTGATGTTCCTGCTATAATCTGGGACGATTGTTGTTTTGACCAAGTTACAGTCATAGATAAAACGTCTCCATCAAATGCTAGTGCAACAGCTTACAATGCAATGTCTCTTAAGAATAATGACATATGTGGATCAAAATGTGCCGGAAAAACTCCATACCCATTATGTTCTTATGACCTTTTTGCTGATAAAACTTCTCCAACTATTTGTCCTAGTTAACAAATTATATTATTTTTTACTAATGAAACTTAAAGTTGTAATTTTTATTTTTTAAAATGCCGATAACATTCAAGTGCAAAACAGGAGAGGCTTATCAAATTAAGATACTAGCAGAGTTATTGACAAATAACCTAAAACATGGTTGTTTTGATATAAACGATGAAGGAATAACTCTTCGCATGTTTGATCAACCGAGAAAGACTTTGGTTGACATGAATCTACAATCTGAAAATTTTTCCTTGTATAAATTTAAATCAGAAGATAAATTTTGTCTAGGTCTTAATCTCAATCATTTTCATAAAATGTTAAAGTCTATCAAGAAAAAGGATTCTTTGCAACTTTTTATTAGTTCTGAGAATCCAAATGAACTCGGAATAAAGACTATTCCAAAGGAAAACACTCGCATTACTACATCCGGAATTAAGATACAAAATATTCAGAATGTTGATGCTGATGTTCCAATTGGTTATGGAAAACCAGTTATTGTACCTTCACCAGATTTTCAAAAAATGTGTAAAGAACTTAGTAGTATTGGAAGTACAAACATTCTTGTACAGGCTAGAGGTTTTCATATTGATTTTATTGCAGATGCTGATGGTATTTTAAAACGTAAAGTACGCTTGGGAGAAAGTGATGATTCTGATGATGAAGAAAGTGTTGAAGCTATTGCAACTTCATATGATGCTACTTTTACAACAGATCAATTTACACGTATAAATAAAATTGCAGGACTAGGCTCAACTATGCAGATTTTTTCTGGTTCAAAAGATCTTCCCCTACTTTTTCGTTCAAGTGTTGGTAGTTTAGGAAAAATTTCTGTATACATAAAGTCAAAGGAGTTATTAGACAAAGAATTAGGAGAATCCGAATCAGATAATAGCGATACTGATTTATAATTTTTTTTATTGTATTATTATAAATGATTAATAAAAAAATTATATTTATTGTGATAATATCATTTTTTCTTACAATAATGCTTTTATTTATTACTATCAATTCTAATGATTCTCGTGACTCTTATACCTGCACATGGTATTCTACTGATTGGAGTGCGTGCACAACATCAGGTACACAAACACGAGTTGTAACTTGTAAAAATAAAGAAGGAGGTGATTGCGATGATTCTAATTGTACAAGTACAAAGCCTCCAGATAAGCAAAATTGCAATTCTTTTTGTAAAGTGTCAAAAAATATGGATTTTACAGACATACCTTCTTCAAAACCTTGTATTCTTTCTGGTAAAAATAATAAACCCGCTTATACAATATTTATTAGGCACTGTGATAGAGGATATTCGGATAAACCTCATGATCCCAATCCTCCTCCTACAGAAGATCCAAAACACCCATACCCAAAAAGAACAACATGTACAACCAAACCTAACACATGTGAAGGTTGTCAGTATCAAGAAGCAGAAGGTGGATGCGCATCAAATGATTGTTCAATAAAAGGTATTAATCGTTCATGGGCTCTTGGTAAATGGATAAATTGTTTTGCAAATGATAAAGGATTAGAAGTCACAGGAATATTAGGACAAACTTTTATTTCTGGTAGTTCAAATCAACGACCAACAACTACAGCAACCATTATTTATGAATCTCTTGTCGTAAATTTTGGCAAATCTCCTTGTTACATGTACGCGAAAAAAGGAGACTATACAACTGTAAAATCTTATTTACAAGCAGATAATTTCAAAGATAAAATTGTTGTTATTGTTTGGGATCATGGACAATTACAGGATTTAATTAAAAATGTTACTGGTATATCTGGTATAAACTGGGAGGATTGTTGTTTTGATAAAGTAGCTGTAATGAATTATAATACTAATAAAATTGAAGTTTATAATACAAAAAGTTTAGAAGAGAATGATCTTTGTGGAACTGTTGCGTGCAATACGCCAAATGGAACTTATAAAACATGTTCTTTTTCTAATTTTGGAAATCAAACTCCTTGTTCAAAGATTTCTTAATATACATTATTTTTTGATATTTATACCTAAATATCAAAACTACATTTTAAAATAGCTTTATTTTTACCACCATTGGCATATGTCTTTACAAGGAGCAGTGCCTTTATTAGATGAATCGTAACAAGCTTGTGATGAATTATTTGGACATAACCATTGACCCCAAGAACAATGTTCTGTTCTAGATTGTATTGCAGCATCACTACACGCTGAAGATGTTCTACAAGCTGGTACACCTCTTGTAATATCACATATTGGACAAACACTATCGCCGTAACAACAACCAGATGTATCGTTAGTAGTCATATTACACGCTGTAGCTATTTGTGTACCTCTTCCTTTGCTGTATTCGACAGCCGGACCTTTATCATTATAAATATGGCTAATACCACCATATCCATTCAAAAACACTGTAACTAAATTTTGATAATCAACATTTGTTGAATTTGTCCATTTAAATCCTGAAGGAGACATTTGAGCTATAGCTTCAAAAAAGCTATAAGCACCTGCCCCATATAATTTATGATTTTTTACAGTTGAACCTATTTCATATGATACAATATCAGTTGTACCAGATGTCCCTGGTACATAATAATTTAATTCAGATTGAAACATATATACTTCTCCGTTATCACCATCCCATAATACATTTCTTTTACGTGTATGTTCAGAAAATAATCCATAAGCTGATACATTATTACCTGTTACGTGAACACCAATGTTGCATATAGCGTTTTCCCAACCAACATATAAATTATCATCTGCGTAATGATCGGCAACCCAACACCAAATATTATCTAATACACTGTTATCTCCTCCAATATGCAACATTGTATCTACAGAATATATCTGTTCGTGATTGTCTCCTCCACCAACTCTGCAAATAATGTCCCACAAATAAGATGGATTGCCACTTAAATCTACTAATACTTGATTACCGTTACCCCCAGCTCCAGCTTCAAATATTATTCCGCATATGTTTCCATAACCTGATATAATAGTATTATTTGTTGTTGATGTCAAGACAGGTAATCCTAAACCAAATAACAATTGACCAGATAAAATTATAGTAGTATCTATTTTATATCGACCAGGTGAAAATATTATACAATCGCAAGTATTATCTTTTAATATTTTATTTAACGATTCGGAAGTAATATCTTCATTCACTATTTTATAATTATCCCTCTTTATATTTTTATCTATATTATTGCTAACTCCTGATGCAGGAGAATAACCTGGACATATTACTTCTATAGAATTTATAATAGACGCACGAACTGTTATAGTATCATCACCATTAAAAAATAAATAAGGTTTTTCACGGACTGTATTTATTTTTGTATCAACAACTGTTAAATTTTTTACGCCTGACGTTGGTTTTGTTGTATTTATACAACAACCTTTTCTTTCTTTTTCTGATTGACATCCTACATTTACATGATTCCATGAAATATTAGGAAAAGTTCCATATTTAGTATTTCTACAAATAAACTGTTGTTGCGATCCCATATCTAAAACATCACTTATTTCACAATTAGCCATAAATCCTCCAGATGAAAACCCCATATTTTTATAATCTTGAGCCATGTTTGCTAATGATAAATTTCCATTTATAACTACTGATCTTAAAGAACACGCTTGACTTACAGCATATATCATTGTTTTAGAAGTATTATATTGGTTTTCGACAGCATAGTCATATGTAGGATTTACCGTAATATTTTCACATGTTCTCCAAAAATTATTCAATGCTCCTACAGAATATAGAACGGAACCATTATCAACTATAGGACCGCCATTAAATATAACATCTTTATTTGATTTACCTAATCCTGCAACATGAGTGTAATATCCTATTGGTATATTAACAGTGTAAGTACCAGGCATAAATAAAAATGCATAATTAAATTTGCTATTCTGACCAGGATTATCGAATTTACCAGGGTTTGGCGCAGTATCATCATGTTTACCAATACCTCCTTGGGTTTTAAATTTATCATTTATAGTGTTTTGCATACTTGCACTATCATTAGCATCAGCATTTGTGAAAATAAAAACATTCTCAAGAAATCCAAAACCATTATTACATTTACTACAATCATATATACCTGTTGTAGTTGTAGGACATGTTCCTAATATGGCTGTATTGCAAGACCATTCACTAGTTGATTTGTCACAACATTGTAATACACAAGATCTAGTAAGAGGTTGTTTTTGACCGCATTTAGAATCATCACATGTGCCATTTTTTGTATTTTTGCAAATGGAGGTCCTTGTTTGACGCATATTGTCAGATGAACATGTAGGTGTCCAATCTGTATAAGACCATTCACATCTATCAATATCTGGACAATCTTGTTTATCTGTAGGCTTTGTACTAGTACATTTAGAATTATCACAATCAACACCTTCTTTATTTTTACAACTTACAACTCGTGATTGTTTTCCATCTGTACATACAGTACTCCAATCTGTATAAGACCATTCGCACTGATCGGATGTTTTAGACTTATTATTATGTTTTATTATCACAAATATTATCACTGATATAACTAAAATAAATACTGTAGTTCCGCCTATCATTATTTTTTGTTGTTTTGTTAAGTTCATTATTTAACATTATAAAATATTTATAAAATTAAATAAATATTATAAATTTTGTTTATCTTTAATAATAATAAAATATGAAGCTAAAAGAAACAAAACCTTCAACGGTAAAGCTTCTTTATCAAATAATGTACGATGTGCATCAAATACTTGTAAATAATGGTTTAAAATATTGGGCAGACGGAGGCACCTTTTTAGGAGCAATTCGACACTCTGGTATTATTCCATGGGATGACGACTTGGATATTGGTATTTTATCGAAAGATATTAAAAACTTTTTAGCTCTTGAAAAAGATTTTAAAAAATGTGGTTATAGTATATGTAAAGTTTGGTTTGGATACAAAATTTTTTATACACAAAGAAATAAAATAATCATCGATGGTGAAGAAGAATGTTATTCCTTTCCTTTTATTGATGTTTTGCCATATCGGAAATTTCCAGACGGTAAATATCGTTTATCTTTAAAAGCTGGACGTGATGCATGGCCAAAAGAAGTGTGGGATGAGAAAGATCTTTTTCCTATTCAGGAATACGAGTTTGGAGATTTTAATATTCTAGGACCAAAAAATTATCAAAAATATTTTGATAAATATTACGGAAAAGATTGGAATACTGTGGCATACAGAGAGTATGATCATGAAAAAGAAGAAACCGTTGAAAGTGTGAAAGTAAAATTGACTGATAGTATGCGTAAACCTGCAGAACCTACAGATAAAATTAGAAATCGTGAGTGTGTAAAATCTTGTTTAAAAAAATCAAAATCTACTATCTCTCCGAATTTTTGGAAAAAAAATGATACAAAAAATTGTTCTCGTTCAGGTGGATGTTACAATAATTTTGACTTTAAAATGGGTGTTTATGTTATTAATTGTGCTATGCATAAGGAAAGATATGAAAAATTCAAGAAACACGCACTTAAAGCAAAAGTAAATGCTTGCCGAGTTCCATGTGTTCTAGGTAAAAAATTTACTCAAAAACTAATGTGCGATATGATAAAAAATAAAATCGTAGCTCCAAAGGCTGACATGACAACAATTGAAATTTCTATTAATATGTCGCACTACAACTGTTGGAAGAAACTAATAAATTCATGTGAGGATTACGCTTTGATATTTGAAGATGATGTAGAGTTGAAAAAAGATTTTATTGAGAATATAAATCTTATCATGGATAAATTACACAAAATTGATTATCATGATTTTTCTATTTTGCATCTTTACAACGGAAATTGGGCTGGAACAGATAAATCTCATAAATTTATTACACGCGTTGCACCAGGAATAAGTATTGTACAAGAAACAGAACAATATAATGCTGCTGCATCTGCTTATATTATATCTCGCAAATATGCTGAATTTTTAATGAATAGATTTTTTCCAATTAAAATACCTCAAGATATTATGATGGGTGATTATGTTAAGAAAGGAAACCATCTTTCTCTTAAAATGAAGTACCGTAAAAAGGATGAGTGTTATATTTCTCCTATTTTAGATCTAGAATGTGGTGGTCCTGGAGGAACTGGAACTCTTACAACTCAAGAAAATTCTGCGCCGACAATTGCTCAAAAATGGTCTTGCAAAAAATGCTAAATACAATTTAGATTAGTTTTATATGGATTTGCATATATAACTTAAACGTTTTCACAACACACCTCAAAATGGAAGACCTTGATTTTGAAGATCTTGATAAATATTTACTAAATCAAAATGGTAAAATTATTCACCAGATCTGGTTTGGTACTATTCCAAATAAAAAAACTGCAAAAAAAGCTTTTGAAGGATTGCGAAAATATAGAGATAGTTGGTTAATAGAAAATCCATCATGGACTTATGTATGTTGGAATTTGACTAGATGTAAAGATTTAGTCAGATTATTTTATGCCCAACACAAAGAAATGTATGATAAATATCCGTATCAGATACAAAGATGTGATACGGTTAGATATTTTATTTTACATCGTTATGGTGGTTTGTATGCTGACATGGATTATTATTGTAAACGTCCATGGGACGAAGTCATTGAAAATTACAAAAATGATATATATCTAGTTGAAACTCCTAATAAAATAACAAATGATACTCACGTATCTAATTCATTAATGTATTCTAAACCTGGGCATGTATTTTGGAATAAACTTTTTATTGAATTAGAACAAAATCAATTTGCACCCATATATTACGGAAAACATCTCGCAATTATGTTTACGACAGGACCAGGTATTTTGAACCGTGTATACACTATGTATAAATTAAGATATCGATTAGATTATTATCCTTACCAACTTTTCCATCCTTATGGTCTGAATTCAGATATTTTATCTCTAAATGATAAACAAAATATTTACGCTATGCATATTGGTAAAGGTTCTTGGGAATCATACGATAGTAAATGGCTTATTTTTATATATCAAGAATATGGTATTATTACATTTGTGATTTTAACTCTTATAATACCTACAATTCTATTATATATTTACACAAAATATATGAATTCTTAATTTCATTCAAAAATAAAGAACCTACAAATTTAACCGTCCGTATTTAACGAAAAAATATTAGTTGATTTTTTTGCAATTCTCACATGTTTAGATGTGTATTCTCCTAAAACAATAGATAAAATGATAGTCATAATAATAACACGAAATTGACCTCTTATATCTGTAACGTAAACAGGAACTTTGGATAAAAATGAATAAATTAAAGGTATATATACATACGCATTTTTATTTTTAACTCCTATTAAAACTCCTGATAGAGCTCCTAATATTATAACTGTTTCTGGAACTCTTGAATATTCCATATATTTAACAAAAATATGTTGATATATAATCATAAATCCAACAATCTTAATTAATATGTTTGGATGAAGTTGTAGTAAAAATCCATATGTAGATATTAAGATATCTACAATTCCAATTTTGTGTATTTTCATTATTACGATCCATAATATCAAAGAAATGATAAATAATGTCAGGATACTATCAATCTTTATAAATGATAGTTTTTTCTTATCATAATTTCTAACAGACGTCCAAGAATTTTGTGGACGAAGAGGTACAATATCTTCCATTTCTTTTTGTAAAAACTCTTGAGCTATCTCAATTTCATATGCAGACGATATTATATTACCAACTTTGAGCCTTTTAGTCTCAAAATCAAACCCAACAACTCTTAGATCCCATCCAAGAGATTTAGCTATATAATAATAACCAGTTTTCCAAGGAAGAGCTTGTTTATCTTTACCAGAAGGAGCTAAAATACATATATTATATTTTTTCTTCTTAATTATATCTACAATTTTTTCAACATATCCTTGTTTTGTTTTCCATCTTTTATCTGATAATCTGATTACATTTGCACTGTCTAATATTTGTTTGTATGGAAATTTTTCAAATTTAGGATTATCTGCCATTAATAAACATGTACGCGATAAGTCTTCATGATTTTTTATATAAAGCAACCAAAGAAAAAATTCATGTGACCCGGCAGTATGAGATAAACATCCTACCCAATTAGTTGTAAAAAGACTTTTTGTTTGAATAATTGGGTTCCATCCACAAGATATAAGTATGGATGTATATACAGAACTATTGTTGTGATGTAAATGCATTTTATAAATAAATAAGTTGTGTTTATAACTATTTATAAAATGAATAGACACTAGTAAAGGTTTATTTAATCTAATTTCCATGGAAAAATAAAACTTCTAGTCTCAAGTAGAAGTTTTTTGATATTTTTAATGTTCTCAAGCCCATAAAAAACTGCACCGGATGCAGTGCGTTTACAATATTGGTTCCAGTTTACATAAAAAACAATAAATATAAAAAATAAATAAATAATAAATTCTTTAGTAGTGGGTAATCTTTTGTGCAAAATAATAAATAACAGAGTTATACATAAGACAGTGCTGAGTAAAACACGCCTCCATTTTATTGTTTTTTTATCATAATCAAGGCACTTTTCTAATTTTCTAAGACTAGACCACAATGTATCATTTTCTTTTGCTTTATTTAAAGTAAAAGCCTCATCATGTTCTTTGTACTCTTTGTATAAAGCATATGTACAAAAGAATATTAACAAACTTAATACAATAAGATTGGCTATTTCCATTTCTTCACATGTCGTTTTCATTTTAAATGAAACAAATACATATACTAAAATGGAAATTATTTATTGTTTAATTATTGTTCTGATATTAGGAGTTAGTTTATTTATATCTTTTAAACATCATATAGGTGCATCAAATACAAGTGTTATGAAAGCATACGGTAATGATAAGGAATCTACGCAAATATTATTGGATAGAATAGAGTGGGCAAATCATTATCCTGCTCGATTGAATATTAGGGTAAGGTATGCATTTTATTCTGTTTTAATATCTTTTTTAACAAGTATTATTTATGGGAATGGAAGTGCTCAGAATATATTACAGAGTATTATAATAGTGTGGATGATATTAATTGGATCACATTCTTTTTTTGTGCATCATTCTGATAAATTTACTTCTTATTTTATAGATGATAACTTATCAATAATTCGTAAAAAATTAAATTTAGAATCTAATATTGAAGGATTAATAGTAAACCAAAGAAAGTTTACTGGAAATGATGAATGTTCTACATTTGTCTATTGATTTTTAAAAACAGTTCTTGATTACTTATCTTAAAACTAAATTTTTATAAAGATAAATGAGACTAGTAGGTTCTATGACCACTTTGCCAGATAGAATAGATACATTTACCAAAACAATCTGGTGTATTATGAGGCAGAGCTATCAACTAGATGTACTTTATTTAAATATTCCTTTAAAAACAATGAAGGGTAAAACTTATACTATACAATCTGATTTTTTGAAACAATTTGAAGGTTTTCACACTAAAGTTGTTATAAATCGATGCGTAAAAGACTACGGTCCAATTACTAAATTAGCACCTGCATTGTCTTTGGAAAATGACCCAGATACTTATATTATAACTTTTGATGATGATATTATACCTCGTCGCACACTAGTTGAAACATTACGCAAAAAAATTATAGAACATCCCGGAAAATGTTTAGGGTTTTCTGGAGGATGTAAAGGACATTTTCCGTTTTTTTTTCAACTCATTTTTGATAATACAAAAGATACTTATGTAGATTGGATACAAGGTGTTCATGTTGTAGCTTATAAAAGATCATTTTTTAATGGGATAGATGATCTAGTTTCTTTCGGAGATGATACACCATTAAAGGAAAAACTTGTTTTTAATGATGATCACCGTATTTCAGGTTATTTAGCTAGCAAAAATATACCTAGGATGTCGATTGGACATAATATAAAAGATTTTTTGTATAAACAAAAAGAAAGTCAAACAGATGCTCTTTCAAAAAGACATGCTTCTTTGATACAAGAACATTATAATATTATTAAATACTTTAGCGAAATTGGTTTATATCATCTAAATAGCTGTATATATCGTTCTTTATTTTTTTTATCTATAATAATATTTGGTTCTGGAATAATAGCGTTTTATTTAACAAAGGGTTACTCTCTTTATATTCGTGTTGTTTTTTCTATTCTCATTATTATTATTACCGCATGTTGTATTAGAAATAAATTAGCTTTAGCTGAAGAACCATCAATTACATAAAAATAAAGTTATCATATTATTTAATTATAATCCGTTTTTAAACGGACGCACGTGCAAAAAATATATTGCATGATTATATAATTGAGTCTAATTCTTTTTTCGCCACTCCAACAAATTCAGTTATTTTATTTTGAAAATAAAACAACAGACATTCTTCGATAGACCTCAACTCTGCAATATTTAAATTAATAAACAAGTTTTTTCTAATAATAACCTATCTTTGTCTTATGACCTATCAGCTTTCAAATATCTTAGAATTTAAAAATTTTCTAAAATATAACATAGAAAATATATCTATTAATGCTGTGCAAAACCATGGAAAATAATTGTATATATTTAACAAGAAACCGACACTCCTGAACAATCAACTGATATCACATATGAACTTGATAATGGATATATAGCAGGATAGATATCTCCTCAATCTGATGTTAAAGTATCTGCCTGAGTACTGTTAAAATCACAGCTAATGACCAAGAAATATGTAAAGAAAAAACCTCGTATTCAGTAGGAGGAGGAAAAAATAAAAAGATAATCCAAAGAAAATTTTCTACGAATTTTTCAAATTATTTAGAAACAAAATGTTTTTCTTCCTCCGTTGAACTTTTTAAAAGTTCTCATGAAAAGTCTTTTTTTGGAGAAATGGATTTTTAAAAAGAGTCTTACACACACACATTTCAATTTTTTTTAAAAAAGTGACAAAAAGTCACTTTTATCAAAGATTTCTGTCATAGAGTTTTCTTTTTTTGTCTTTTTTTTTCTTTTTTTCTCTTTTATAAAGAAAGTGATATTTATCAAAGAAAAACCAATTTTTATTATTACTTAAAAATATAAAGGGTCAAAAATAAAATAGGATGGAACAATGCAAGTTTTGTTCTAACATATTTGGTGATAAAAAAATATTACGTCGTCACCAAAAAAATACACAATATTGTTTAAAAATACAAGATTTAGCTAAAGCTAAATCTCTTGAAGAAGCTAAAATCAAAGAAATAGAAGCGAATAAAGCCAAACAGAGAAAAGAAGATGAAGAACTAGTTTTAAAAGAAAAGGCTAAAGAATTAACTTGTCGATTTTGCACTAAGCAATTCAAAACCAAATATCTCTTAAATAATCATCAAAAACAAGCAAAATACTGTCTCAAAATACAAGAATCTCAAAATTCTGAAGAAATTATCTCGTCTTTAGTTACTTGTAAATTTTGTTTTAAAAATTTTTCACCTGGAAATTTTTGCAGACACGACGCAATATGCAAGAAAAAAAATAAATATCTGATTGATGAGAATAACAGGTTAAAATCCGAGAAGGATCAAGAAATCTCTATTCTGAAAATGAGATCTGAAAAAGATCTAGAAATACTTATACTAAAAATGAAATCTGAAAAAGAAAGAGATGAAAAAGAAATATATAAGTCAGCAGCAGAACGAGCACAGGCAACAAATGACGAAATAGCCAAAAAACCGACTTATCAGAAAATCAGCACAAAAAACATTCAAAACAATTTAATGATATCAAGTCTTACTCCTCTTGATTTAGATCAGTTTCGTGTTAATAGTATAATAGATGAAAAATATACTAAGAATGATTTTTATGAAGGTCAAAAAGGAGCGGCTCATGTAATTCACAAGTATCTTGCCACAGATTCAGAAGGTAAATCTCAAATAGTTTGTACTGATACAGAACGTGGTACATTCCACCATATTGATGTTAACGGTGAACACGTTGTTGATTATAAAAATGTTCATTTGATAGACAGAGTACATTTACCTCTTAAAAGAAAAGCGAGTAAGTTTGCGTCAGAAGAATGCGTAAAAAACCCAACTGCTTATAAAGATATTGTTATGAATGAGACTTCTATCAGAGAACTAGAATCTAAACCTGGTTTGTTTAATAGAACAATGGCAAAACTCACAGGAAAGAATTGTGCTAGACCACTGGTTACAACATCTGAACAACCAAGCGATTTATCAATCACGGAAGAGTTGTTAATAGAAAATGCAAAGTTCTTAACAATAGAACATATATTAAGAGGTCCAGAAGGATATGCTGATTATGCTTTATCTTATATTTTAAATGATAGGCTTATTGAAGAAGATTATTTAAACACTACATTTTTAAAGTATAAAGATAAATCAGGAAATATAATAACAGATTACGGTGGAAAGATATTTACAAAGATGTTATTTGATTCAGTAAGAGAAAGGACACATGAGTTAATAGAATCGAATAACAATGTAATATTTGATTATGAAGATATAGAAAATTCTCTTTTTCATCAAGAGTTTATAAGTATTGTAATTAGCAATATATAAACAAAAAATTATATATTTATTCTAAAATAAAAGTCTTGTTGCTTTTATTTTTTTGTGATCAAAAATCTTTCTTTAGAACTGAATTCTAAAAAGTCGGAGGAGGAAAATAAAAAAGATAATCCAAAGAAAATTTTCTACGAATTTTTGAAATTATTTAGAAAACAAAAATCAAAAAGAATTTTCCATCCGTCGAACTTTTAAAACGGAGGAGGAAAAAAGTTTTGAAAATCCGAAACCCGGGATTATAAAAAATCTCAACACACACAATTCTTGTGTTTGGTGAAATGGAGCAAAACAAAAAGTATAATCATACTTTTTACGTTAAAGTTGACATAGATTATTATTTATTACTAAATTTTTAATAAATATTCTTATTTTAGACTGAAACAAACCTAATATATTTATAAATAATTCCTAAATTATATAAATATATATAAAGAGTCTTTAATTATGTATATAAAATGGAATGCGAATATTGCAAAAAAGTATTAAAAACATCATCTTCTTTAAAACTGCATCAAAAGACAACCAAATACTGTCTTATTAAACAAAATAAAGTTGTTGAAAATGAATTTTCTTGTTTTGCATGCGGTATAGGATTTACACTAAAATCTTCATTATATAGTCATTTAAAAATATGTAAAGAAAATACTTCAGAAAAAGAACTTCGTCGTGAATATGAACGACGAGAAAAAGAAATTATTTCTACTTATGATAAGAAACTACAAGAAAATAACATAGAAACCAACAAAAAGATGTCAGAGAAAGATAAAATCATATCTGAACAGAAAAATATCATAAAAGAATTACAAACAGAGTATAAGAGGCATATGGAAATGCAGAACAAAGATTTACAGGATAGAATGCAGTCGATGGCTGAAAAAGCTATTGATAAACCTTCAACTCTCAATCAGAATACAA
>Ga0247844_1001624_pt1 | contig 40206 bp, 35 predicted proteins | sample LaCtaG_FD_192421 | JGI IMG/M metagenome (GOLD analysis project Ga0247844, IMG submission 192421) | Freshwater microbial communities from meromictic Lake La Cruz, Castile-La Mancha, Spain - LaCruzMarch201714.5m_1 | ecosystem: Environmental > Aquatic > Freshwater > Lake | place: Spain: Castile-La... | reverse complement strand
AAAAAGGCCACGCCTACCGGGCCGAGGATGGCTCGGTGTATTTTCGCATCCGCTCGTTTCCCGCTTACGGCCGCCTCGCGCACATCGTGCTCGACGATCTGCAGGCCGGGGTGCGCGTGCGGGCCGACGAATACGAGAAGGAAAATGTGGGCGATTTCGCGCTCTGGAAGGCGTGGGACGAGGCGGATGGCGATGTGGGCTGGGAGAGCCCGTGGGGGAGGGGGCGCCCCGGATGGCACATCGAGTGCAGCGCGATGGCCACCGGCCTCCTGGGGCCGCAACTCGACATCCACTGCGGCGGCGAGGACAATATTTTCCCGCACCATGAGGCCGAGATCGCGCAGAGCGAGTCGGTCACCGGGCTTCCGTTTTCGCGATACTGGATGCACTGCAGGCACCTCCAGGTCGAAGGGGCCAAAATGGCCAAGAGCGCGGGAAATTTTTTCACGCTCCGGGACCTGACTGCGAACGGCTGGAGCGGGAGGGAGGTGCGCTACGCCCTTCTGTCCGTCAAATACCGCGAGCCGCTCAACTTCACGATGGAGGGCCTTGCCGGGGCGCGCAGCGCGCTCCGGCGCCTCGATGAGTGGACTGCCCGCCTCAGCGGGACCGCAGCCCCCGCGACGGGCCCGGACGATCCCGGCCTTCCGGTCCTGGAGGGATTCGGGGCCTCGCTCGACGACGACCTCAATATTTCCGCTGCTCTGGCCGCGCTCTTTGATGCGGTCCGGGAAAGCAACCGTCGCATGGACCAGGGCACCCTGACGGCCAATGAGGCCAGGTTCCTGCTCGATTGGCTTGGCTCCGTGCAGTCCGTCCTGGCCCTTGAGCCGAATGCGGCGCCCGTGCCGCCGGAAGTCGGGGCGCTGGTGGCGCTTCGCAGCAAGGCCCGCCAGGACAAGGATTGGAAGGCCAGCGACCGGATCCGCGACGAGATCGCCGCCCTCGGATGGACGGTCAAAGACACGAAGGACGGCTTCCAGCTCATCCCCCGCGCATAGATTCAGCTCGCACACCATGACAATACACCCATTTCCGCCAAGCGAATTTCTCGACCTCGAGCACACCGAGCACCGGGTCCTTTTCGACAGCATTGAGAGCGTCTGGCAGGCCCTGCCGCAGATCGCCGCCTACCTGCAGTTCCGCCTGAAGCCGGCGATCCTCGGGCGGGCGATCGGCAAGCCGTTTATCAGCAACGCTGTCTTTATCGGGCGCGGCACGGTCGTCGAGCACGGGGCGATGATCAAGGGCCCGGCGTGGATCGGCGAGAATTGCGAGATCCGCAACGGCTGCTACATCCGCGAGAACGTCATCATGGGCGACGGGGTCGTTGCGGGAAATTCGAGCGAGTTCAAGAACTGCCTGGTGTTCGACGAGGCCCAGATCCCGCACTTTAACTACGTGGGCGACTCGATCCTCGGCTACAAGGCGCATTTGGGGGCCGGAGTCATTTTGTCGAATGTGAAGCTGGACAAGACCGAGGTGAAGGTGGAGGGGGCGGACGGGTTCCTTTCCACGGGGCTGCGGAAGTTTGGGGCGATTGTCGGCGACCGGGCCGAGGTCGGCTGCAACAGCGTGCTCAGCCCCGGTTCGCTCATCGGGCGGGATGCGATCGTCTATCCCGGAACCCAGTGGCGGGGCGCGCTGCCGGCCGGGCACATCGCGAAGCTGCGACAGGAATTCTCCATCGTGAAGCGGCGGTAGGGCGGGGCCTCCGACGGCCCGCTTTCAGGAAACTGCGTGCCCGTCGCAGGCTGCGGCGCGGTTCAGCCAGGAGATCACAGGGATCATGAGGAAGGGCCAGAGCGCGGTGACCACGTAGGCAAGGCGGAGGCCGGCGGCACCGGTCTCGGAACCCTGCCCAACGAGGGTCTGCATCCAGTCCGGAAGGGTGTTCCCGGCGTGGTCGGTAATGAGGCCCGCCAGCCAGGGCATGAGGGCCGCCCCGGCGTCGCCGGCAGCGGCCAGAAAGGCAAAGAGCGAGGCTCCGGCCAGCGGAAACCGGGCGGCGGCCAGCGAGATCGTGCCCGGCCAGAGCATGCTGACAAAAACCCCGGAGAGCCCGGTCGCCAGGAGGGCGAGGGCGGGCGATGGAAGGAGCGCCATGGCCAGGCAGGTCAGCCCGGAAAGCGCGGCGCTGATCCACATCACACGGTTGAGGTTCCCATGGCTGCCCTTCCACCCGAACCAGAGGCGCCCGGCAACCATTCCGAGCCCGAAGAGGGCGAAGCCAACGAGGTCGGCAATGACTTTGGAATACCCGAGGGCCGTCTCGACGTAAGCGGACGTCCACTGGGCGATGGTGACCTCGGTGGCTCCCGCCATCGCCATCGCGAGCAGCAGGAGGTAGAGCGCCCGTCCCCGCGCCATCTCGCGCAGGGTGTGCCGGTTGTCGGGGTCGGCCAGGCGGGGGAGGGGGACAAGGAAAAAGGCCAGGGTGTTCAGCACGGGAAGGACGCTCCATGCCGCCATGACCCACGGCCAGGAGGCGGACCCCAGGAGGAAGAGCGCGAGCCCGGTCGCGACGATGACAGCCACTTTTCCGATCGGGTAAAACGCGTGGAGGACGGCCATCGAGGCGCTCTTGTTGGCGGAGGGAATGGCGTTGATGATCGGGCTCAGGAGCACCTCGAGAAGCCCGCAGCCCACGGAGAAGACGATCGTCCCGGCCATCATCCCCGCATACGGGCTTGCGAAATGGTTTGCTCCGTAGGCGAAGATCCAGAGGCCGGCGGCGGCGAGGGCATTGGCGAGCACGATAAGCGGCCTCGGATGGACCCGGTCCGCCACGGCCGTGCACACGAGGTCAACGAGCATCTGCGTGGCAAAGTTCACCAGCACCAGGCGGCCGATCTGCTCAAATGTCAGCCCGAACTCCTCCCGCAGGGGGATGAAGAGCAGGGGCGTGATGTTGATGACCAGCGCCTGGATGAACATCCCCAGGTGGCAGCAGCGCACCAGCCATCGGGAGGATGTGGTCATCGCGCCCTTATTCCCTGCGGCGATCCCGCACCGCGGCAAGGATCCCTGCAACCGCCTCATCGCGCGGCCGCGCCCCGAGGTTGCCCCTGCCGTGGACCCGCAGGCTTACCATGCCCGCATCGATGTCCCGCTTCCCGATCACCAGCATCGTGTGAACTTTCTGCAGCTCGGCCCTCTGGATTTTGCCCTGCATCTTGTCGTTCGAAGCGTCCACCGTGGAGCGGATCCCGTGCGAACGGAGCTCGGCGTTCAGCGCTCCGGCGAAGGCGGTCACCTCGGGCTCGTCGCTGATCGTGATCAGGCGGACCTGCTCGGGGGCCAGCCAGAGGGGGAAATTCCCCGCGAAATGCTCGATGAGGAACCCGATGAACCGCTCGTGCGTGCCCAGCGGAGCGCGGTGGATGCAAAGCGGCGTCTTCTCCGTGTTGTCCCGGTCGCGGTAGACCAGACCGAATTTTGATGGGACGGCGAAGTCCACCTGGTTCGTGGCGATCGTGAACTCCCTCCCGATCGCGCTCCAGACCTGGACGTCGATTTTCGGCCCGTAGAAGGCGGCCTCGTCGGCGACCTCGACGAAGTTGATCCCACTGCTGGTCAGCACGTCGCGGACCATGCTCTCGGTCTTGATCCAGAGCTCCGGCTCGTCCACGTATTTTTTGCCGAGGTTCGCGGGGGTGTGGGTGCTGAACCGCATCTGGTATCTGTCGAGGCCGAAGATCGCAAAGTATTTCAGATACATGTCGTTCACGGCGCGGAACTCCGCGGCGAACTGGTCCTCCGTGCAGTAGATGTGCGCGTCGTTCATGTTGAGCGAGCGCACGCGCATGAGCCCGAAAAGCTCGCCGCTCTGCTCGTAGCGGTAGCAGGTGCCGTATTCCGCGAGGCGGAGGGGAAGCTCGCGGTAGCTGCGCGGCTCGGCCGCGAAGATCCTGTGGTGGTGCGGGCAGTTCATCGCCTTCAGGTAATACTTCTCGCAGGAAAGGCCGCCCTCCTCCCGGACCTCCATGGGCGGAAACATCGAGTCCTCGTAATAGGGGAGGTGCCCGGAGGTCAGATACATTTTTTCGCGGGCGATGTGGGGCGTGCGGACGCGCGCGTATCCGGCCGCGAACTCGGTCTCCTTGGCAAGCTTCTCGAGCTCCTCCACCAGGACGGTCCCCTTCGGCAGCCACAGCGGCATGCCCGGGCCCGTGAACTCGGAGTCGATCGTGAAGAGCCCCATCTCCGCCCCCAGCTTGCGGTGGTCCCGCTTTTTGGCCTCCTCCAGCATCGCAAAGTAGGCCTCGAGCTCGGTCTTGTTTTTGAAGGCCGTCCCGTAAATCCGCTGGAGCTGCGGGTTGTTTTCGTCGCCCTTGTAGTAGGCGCTGGCCACATGCGTGAGCCGGAACGCCCCGATGTTCCCGGTGCGCATCACGTGCGGCCCCGCACAGAGGTCCGTAAACCCGCCGTTGCGATACAGCGTGATCGTCTCGCCGTCCGGGATGTTCTGCAGGATGTCCAGCTTGAACTTCGAAGCCTCCGCGCGCGGCCCGAGGGCCGCGAGCTCCCCGCAGGCAGCCAGCCCCAGCGCCTCCTCGCGCGAGACCTCAACCCTCTCGAACACATGGTTCGCCTTCACCTCCCGCTTCATCTCCTCCTCAATCCGCGCAAAATCCTCCGGCGTGATCCGGTGCTCCAGCTCGACGTCGTAGTAGAATCCGGCCTCCACCGGAGGCCCCGCCGCAAACTGCGCGTCGGGCCAAATCTTCAAAATCGCCGTGGCCAGCACGTGGGCGCACGAATGGCGAATGCGTTCAAGGTCAGTCATAGAAACCTCAACCCAATCACATCGGAACAGGAGATCACAGACAAAATTCCGGGCGCTGAAGGCGCAGGGCGCCGGATCGTTGCCAACCGTGGCATGGGCATCCTGCCCATGTCTGAATGGATTGATTTTGCACGGTCAGGAAGCCCACGCAAAAGTCCAGTGGGCGCGTTTGTCGCTTCGCCTTCAGGCGGTGTGCTTTTGCGGGGAGGCACCTTTTTGCCCGCTGCCTGAAGGCGCAACAACGAACGACGAGCGCTCTGTCGGCGCTCGGGCCACTTCGGGTGGTGCGCAGCCCCGCATGGAGACCCCCGCAAAGGACAACCGGCTGGACCGGGCAGAGGCATTTCCGCCGATTCGATCCTGCCTCACAACCATGAAAGAATTTTTCGCCCGAAAACCGGGAAGCCATTTACAAAGAATGTCACACCTGTGACATTCTTTGGAGGGGCGCATGGCTTGTTAGGAGCCGTCAACAAATAAAGGTATCAACCTGGCTTGTTCTTTTGGCCTCTGGCTGCGTTGCTCCTCACTCACAGAGGCTTTGGCTATGCTCCGTCGCGCCTTGCCAGAGGCCAAAACTCCTGCGCCATCTTGCCACCTTAATTTCTTGACGGCTCCTTACTGCGCGTGATGGGTGTCTGAACGATATTGAGAGGGGAGGAATCCATCGCGTCGGAAACACGGTGTCTCCCCTCCAAGCTGCGGTGTCAGCAGGCTGAGGGCGTTGCGCCTGGTCCCTGCGGGCTTGGTGTTTCGATCCGTCCGAAAACGTTTTTTGGCTTGGCATGCTTTGACTCCCCGGCGACGGACTGATACGGTGCCCGCCGCATGGGCTCGCTTGCCAAAACCTCTCTGACCGCCGCCGAATATCTGGCCATCGATGGCCCGTCCTTAGAGGCATGAGTTCTCCCGCATCGGCCTATTTCGGCGATCCTTTATGTGCCCCGGTCCTTGCCGCCCTTGAAAAAGGCAAGTGGCGGCAGGCCCGTGACCTTGCAAAGACCCTCTGCAAGCGCGACAGGTCCCGCTACTTGCCCCTGCTGATCGAAGCGAATGCCGGGCTGGTTCGCGATCTGATATCCCGGGGGTTGCTCTCGGACGCGAGGACGGTTCTTGATTACCTGAAGACCATTGCCCCGCCGGACCTGACTGCCGGGCTGGAAAGGGAGCTCTCTTCTCCCCCCGCCCCCGGGGCGGTTTCCGGCGGGAGCGGAGGTTGCCCGGGTGCGGCCATCGCGCGGCTCTGGCCCGAGCTCCTGAGGATTGCGGGAGGTTCGGCCGGGGAGATTTCTGCCCGGGACACCATGGTCGTCGATGACGTCGTCACGGCGTTTTCCCCGCCGCCAGATGCGGAGGGCGACGCGTTGTCTTCCCGGCTCGCAGGCGAGCTGGGGGCCGTTCACGCCGCCTGCGAGGCGGCCTCCGAAGGGCGTTGGGAGGAGGCGGCGGAGGCGATCCGCCCGCTGCCCTCACAGTCCGTTTTTCGCCACTGGCGGCTTTTCCTGCGGGGCATGCGCCTGGCATTTCATGGGGATTCCGGCGGGGCGGCGGAGTGCTTTAATCGTCTTCCGCCCGGTGGGGCCTGTGCGTTGGCGGCGGCTTCGATGCCGGGTCAAAAGCCATTGGGGGCCATCCGCCCGGCTGCCAAAGCCGCGTGGGACTTGGCGCTGTGCGGCGGGCCGTTAGAGGCAGCTGCGGGGATCGCAGCAGCTGATGCGGCATGGGGGAAAGGGGATTGGACGTCTGCCCGGGACGCCCTCACAAAGGCTGTCGGGAGCGGGTTTCCCTGCCGCGGGCACGGGCTGGAGGCGGCGCTCACCGACGCACTGTTCTTTGTGGGAGAGTCGGACGAGGCGGTGGAGGTCAAGAGGAGGCGCCACCTCGAAGGCTTCTGGAAACAGCTTTGCCAGGTGGAGCGGCCACACCGACAGTTCTTTGCTGCCGCCATGCGCTATCTTTTGGTGTCCGATGAGCCACGGATGCCTCCCGCTCCACTCGAGAAGGAAGTCGGCGACCTTCTCATGATCGAGTCGGAGTTGCATGGGCCGAACCCGATTCGCGACAGCCAGGGGTGGCAGTGGCTAGGAGAGAAGCTTGCAGCGGAGGACTCCTCGTTTTCCCTCTTCGCGCGCAGCAGGGCGCGCCTGCGCGATGCCCCTCGTGCCATCCGCGCCTTCGAGGCGGCCACGAAGAGCGACCCGGAGAACGAGGCCGCCTGGCTCGGGCTCCTGGGCGTCCACGAAAAAACCCGGGCGACGGCGAAGCGGAACCGTCTCTTGGACGACATGGTCAAAAGGTTTCCACACAACAAGCTCGTCCTCATCCGGGCGGGGATGTTGGCGGTCGAGCGGGGGGCGTATGCCAAGGGGCTCGATTTTCTGGAGAAGGCCCGCGTGCTGGATCCGCTGGATCCGATGGTGCGCACCCAGATGGTGGTTGCTCTCGTGCGGCGCGTCCGCGATGCCCACCAGAGCGGCAAGGGAACCGATGCGATCTGGGAGCAGATCGAGCCGCTGCTGGATGATTCGCCCGCCTGCCAGGATCTCCTGCGCAGCAAGTGGGTGATGCGCCTTCGGCGAGCGCTGTGGGATCCCGCCCATTCTGCGGCTGCCCGCGCGGACGCCGGAAGACTCGCCCCTTCGCAGCTGGAGTTTTTGGCCATGGAGTGCCTGTTGAGCGGTTCCTACAACCTTCCGCTGAGAGAGGATTGGCAGGAGGCCTGGCAGGCGGTGGCACCGGTCACGTGGAGTGCCGTTGGCGGTGTTGCCCGGGCGATCCCGTTTGCTGAGGAAATCCAAGGGTTCAAGAAATCTCCAGGAATGCCCGCATCGCTTCTGTCCGATTCCGTCGATTTCGCCTCGAGGGATGAACTTTTTTCCGGCGATCCACAGGGGGCCCTCCGCCTGTTCTGGCTGCTCGACGAGATGAGTGAGGCACCGAGCTACGATCTGCGCAGGATTGCTGATGCCGCGCTGGATGGGATGTATGCGGGCATCCGCAGGCTTCCGAAAACCGTTGTTTCGGGCAGCCTTCCACTCCGGTTTCTGAGCCTGTCGTTGCGCCAGCTCTACGATGGGGGCTTCGGGGGCGCCAAAGCACGGAAAGCGATCACATCGTTGATTTCCGATGCGGAAAAAGCCGGGGCTGGGGAATTGGTGACGGCCGCGCGCGAGCTCCTTCTGGAGGAAGAGGAGGATGATGGGGACAGTAGGTTTGGTGGCGGGGACGCGCCGGATTTTGACCTTCCCGGGCCGGTTTCGCAAATGGTCGAGGACTTCATGGAGGCGATTGCCTCGGGAAACAACAAGCGGATCCGTGAGCTGAAGGCGGCGATGGAGAAAATCGGCATGGCTCCGCCCGAGTCGAGGCCCGGAGGGACGCCGCCCCAACGCGGCTCCGCAAAAAAACCGCAGAAGCCCAAGCCGAAGCCCGCCAAGCCCGCCAAAGCCGACCAGGAGGAGTTTCCCTTTTAAAATGATGAATCCGTTTATTGTTCTCGACCTTCCTCCCGACTGCACGGACGAGCAGGTGCGTGCTGCCTATCACAAGCTCTTGCGGCAATACCCGCCGGAGTCGTTTCCTGTCGAGTTTCAGATGATTCAGGAATCGGCAACCGCTCTCAAGACCGCCCGGGACCGCTGGCGCTGTCACCTCTTCCATCTGCCCTCCGGCACGGAGTCGCCGCTCGAGGTCCTCCATCAATTTTGCCGGCTGCCAGGACGAGCCCGCCCACCCGGATTTCCCGCCTTCAAATCCCTCCTGCGCGCGGGCGCTTCCGCCGCCAGACAAGCTGCCAGCCAATGAAATCCATCAAGTCTGATTCTGAAATCGAGTTTGCCTTCGACGCTCCCCAGGCACCCCGTGCGCCTCTTGGGGGCAGTTCCCCGGAAATCGCCGCACCGCCGGTCCCGGCGGAAGACCATTCGAATCCTGGTGCCGCAGCGGCGGAGGGTTTCGCAGGGTCCCATGCCGGGCCCGATGATCCTGCGAGCAGCCCCGAGGGAGCCGTTGCGCCGCCCGCTTTCGATGATTCCGCTGAGGACGGTGAAACCATCGATGAGGAATCCGACGCCTCCGAAGAGGAAACCGAAGACCCCGCCGGAGATTTTGATGAAGCTGAAGACCCGCATGGGGAAATCCTTGTCGAGATCCGCGATGAGCTTGCCGCCACGTCCACAGAGAACCGGAGAAACACCCGCAGGATCTTTGATGCGCTGAAGCAGTTCGGCGGGGTGCTCGATGCGCTTTCGGCGACGGTCAACAACATCCATTCCACCACGCGCGCTCAAACCCAGCCGACCGCGCGGGCGACAGATCAGGTCAAAGACGTCATCGAGCTGGCGGATCGCGTGGATCGGATCGCCGCCGCCTTTGCCCGGGAGCCTTCCCCGTCCGGCTCGTGGTGGCCGCCAGCCCGCCGGGCGATCGAAGCGTGGCGTTCCGACCGCGCGCGCCTTGCCGACTCGTTCAGCATCCTCGCCACCCACGTCCGGGCGCACCTGAAAAATGCGGGCCTTGAGCGGATTGCGTGCGAGGGCGAACCGTTCGACCCGGCCTGCATGCAGGCTGACGAGGTGGTGGTTGACCCGCGCGTGGACGATCATACCGTGATCGCCGAGCTTCTGCCCGGCTGGCGTGAGGCTGCCGGCGGGCGGGTCGTGCGCCCGGCGCACGTCCGGGTGTCCCGTTCGCGATGAGCGGAGCCCCTGCGATTTTATCCCTATGAAAACTACAAACCCTGACCCTGTCGTGGGCATTGACCTCGGCACCACCAACAGCGCGATCGCCGTCGTCCTCGACGACGGACTCACCATCATCCCGGTCCTCGGCCAGCAGACGATGCCCAGCGCCGTCGGCCTGGACCCCACAGGGCACCTCATCGTCGGGCAGCCGGCAAAAAACCAATCCATCTCGTCGCCTGAGAATACGGTGCTTTCGGTGAAGCGGCTGATGGGAACCGACGGGACGGTCGACCTCGGCGGAAAATCCTACCGGCCCGAGGAGATCAGCTCGCTCATCCTTGGCGAGCTCAAGCGCGCGGCAGAATCCCACCTCGGGCACCCGGTGAGCCGGGCGGTCATCACGGTCCCCGCATTTTTCAACGAGCGCCAGCGCCAGGCCACCCAGGATGCCGGGAAGCTTGCGGGATTTGACGTCCTGCGCATCATCAACGAGCCGACCGCAGCTGCTCTGGCCTACGGAGCGGGAACCACCGGAGACCACGCGAACGAAACCCTCCTGGTGTATGATCTCGGGGGCGGAACGTTCGACGTTTCGCTCGTCACGGTGGAAAACGGAGTTGTCGAGGTGCGATCCAGCCACGGAGACACCCGCCTCGGAGGCGACGATTTCGACGAGGCGCTCGCGAAGCTCGCCGAGGAGCGCTTTGAGGAAAAAGACCGGGGTGCCTCGGGCGGGATCACCCCGCTTGCGCGCCGCCGGCTCAAGGCGGTCATGGAGCGCGCGAAGATCACGCTCTCCGACCAGCCGTTTGCTGCGGTGCATGAGGAATTCCTCACCGCCACCGCCCACCTGACGACCGAGGTCTCCCGCTCGGACTACGAGGCGCTCATCGAGCCCTGGATTGATAAAACCTTGGAATGCCTCCAGCGTGCGCTGGCGGACGGTGCGGTGACGGCGGCGCGGGTGGACAAGATCATGCTTGTCGGCGGGGCGACCCGCACACCGCTGGTGCAGGAGATCCTTGAGAGCCGCCTCGGCAAGGCCCCCCGCCATGAGATCAACCCGGACCTTATCGTGGCCATGGGTGCCGCCATCCAAGGGGCCGCCCTGGCCGGGCGCCCGGCGCCGGCGATCCTCATCGACATCACCGCGCACAGCTACGGGATCGGGGCGCTGACTGAGGGCCCCGGCTTTTTTGGCCCCGTCTCGATCTGCAAACACATCATCCGCCGCGGCACTCCGCTTCCGGTCAAAAAAGCCGAGGGCTTCTCCACCCACTTCGACAACCAGACCAAGGTCGAAATCCCCGTCTTCCAAGGCGAGAGCGAGTTCCCCGAGGAGAACCTGAAAATCGGGGAGTTCTGGATCAACGGGCTCGCCAAAGTCCCGGCCGGGAATGAGCTCGTCGTCGAGTTCGCCATCGACCTCAACGGCTTGCTCAACGTGACCGCGACAGAAAAGCAGACCGGCCTCGCAAAAAGTGTGACGATTGACACCGCCGGGCACCACCGGATCAACCTCGATGCCGCGCGCACCAACCTTGCCGCCCTCTTCGAGGAGGAGGACGCCCTTGCCCTGCCCGGCGATGACGAAGAGATCCCCGACAGCGGGGCTGCGCCCGCAGGTCAGGAGGCCCCCTCCGGCCTCCTCGCCAGCGCCAAAAGCCTCCGCCGCCGCGCCGAAGCCCTCCTCGAACGCGGCGTGTCGGATTCCGCCGCCACCGAGATCCGCAGGCTCCTTGCCACCGCGTCGGCCGCCATCACCGCCCGCAGCTGGGCCGCCCTCCAGGAGGCCGACGACAAGCTCTCCGACGTCCTGTTTTACCTCGAGGATTAAGCGGCGTCGGGAGGCCTTTTCCCCTGGGCCGCGAAGAGCTGGCGGAGGAAATACAGGTCGCCGCGGTCTTTCTCGCGGCCGGTGCGGCATTTCATGCGCCAGAGAAGCTCGGGGCTGGCAAAAGGGATTGCCACGCCATCGATCTCGTGGATGACGACGCTTTTCGACGCTTCCGCGTAGTCAATACCTGAAGCGCTGGCCATGAGGTCCACGAGGATCTCGTCGGCGACCCGGACGACAAGATACTTCGAGACATCGCCGGGATCGAGCTCCCGGACGCACCCGTCCGGAAGCGTCGCGAGGGCTGCGAACACTTTGGCCTCGTTTTCCAAGCTGGCATCAATGAGGAGATCAACGTCTCCAGTTGTCCGGGGCAGGCCCGCCATGATGACAGCGAATCCCCCGACAACAAAATACCGTGCGCCGCGCTGGTTGAGTTCCCGGCAGAGCGCGACCAAGTCCTCCCGCATCGGGGGACGGGAGATCAGGTCTCCCGTTTCCGGGTCAAATGGTCCATCAGCCATTTATCTGCCTCCTGGTGGGAATGGAAACGGGAAACTCCTTTGGGTATGTGAGATAGAAAAAGCTTTCCCAGAGACGTCTGCAGGCCCAGACCGTAGTCGGTGATGTTGGCGGGAAGCTGCCTCCGCCCCACGGTTTTTCCGATCTTTTCTTCCATGTTGATCACGGGAAACATCCTGCCCGGCAATTTACCCCGTGCGCTTCCGGGAGGCAAGGGGCATCTGCCTTTGACTCTCCCCTGGCAGCTTGATATAGGATTCCGCGCATGAGTGCCCCTCCCAAAACCTCCCTGACTCCTGCTGCGTATCTGCTCATCGAGCGCGCCGCCGAGACGAAGAGCGAGTTTTTCGATGGCGAGATGTTCGCGATGGCCGGAACCACGAGGAACCATGCGCGGATCGTGATGAATTTCAGCGGCGAACTCCGCGCCCGGCTTAAAGGCCGGAAATGCGAACCCTTTGCCACGGACCTGCGCGTGAAGGTCGAGGCGAACGGGCTCTACACCTACCCGGACCTGCTCGTCGTCTGCGACGACCCGCAGTTTGAGGACGACCGACTCGACACGCTCCTGAACCCGACCCTCATCGTCGAAGTCCTTTCCGAAGCGACCGAGCGCTACGACCGCGTAAAAAAGTTCGACCTCTACCGCGCGCTGCCCTCGCTGCAGGAATACGTCCTCGTCTCGCAGTCCGAGCCCCGCGTCGAGCAGTTCCTCCGCCAGCCCGACGGCGAATGGAACCTCCGCATCACCACCGACCCCACCGCCTTTGTGGACCTCACCTCCATCGAATGCGAGATCGCGCTCGCCGAAATCTACGAAAGAGTGGGTTTTCCGCCGGTTGCCGCACCGGAACCCGACGCGCGGCGGGGCGTTGCAAGTTAAGAAAACCGTCCAGGCGACACTCCGGCGGCGCGGTGTCTTCGATGGGGCTTTGCATCCGGAGCCGCCGTGATTTCTGATTGCAAATCACCGGCTTTGTGGGAATTTCCCATCATGGAAAGCGTGACCACACTCGACGCCCGGAGACGGGGGGTGTTTCCCCTCCCGTTCCAGCCCGGTGATGTCCTTGTCAAAGAGAGCCAGAGCGGCGAAGGCATCTCATTCCGGCTGCTGAGACCCGCCGAGGTTCCGGTTGTGAAACTCCGGCGACGGGCTGGCTTCACGATGCTGGATGTCACCCCAATCCCCCACGAACGCATCGCCGCCGCCGTCCGGGCCGACCGGGACGCCCGATGATTCCTTACTGGGATTCGTCGGCCCTGATCGAGGCGATCCAGAATCTGGGAGTCCGCAAGGCCCTGCGCCGCTCCGGCGGATTCACGCGTCCACACACCTTTGCGGAAGTGTTCTCCACGCTCACCGGCGGGCGCCTGGGATTTCGTTGCCCGGCCAACGAAGCCTCCAAAATCGCCGGCGAGCTGGCCTCGGATCTCCAGCCGGTGGAACTCGACGGCAAAGAAACTCTCGCTGCGCTGGCCGCCGCTCAAAAGCACGGAGCGAGAGGCTGGCAAACTCATGATTTCCTTCACGCCGCTGCTGCGCGAAAGGCCGGGGCAGGAATTCTATATACTCTGACTTCAGGCGATTTCCAAAGCCTCCGCCTGCCGATCAGCATCGAGCCTCCTCCCTACAGATGATTTCCATGAGCCTTCCGGAGTTTGTTTACACCGTTCTTCTCAAACCCAGGCCGCTTCGTGTGATGGCAAATGCGATCCTCTGCCGGATGATCCCTCCGAAGATCGATGTCCGCGGGGCCACGGTGATTCCGAACCCCTCTGACCCGGTGGTTTGCGGAGCACTGGCGCTCGGGGTGTATGAAAAAGAGGAGATCGCATTTTTTTGCGATCATTTCAAACCGGGTATGACGTTCGTTGATGTCGGAGCCAACGTGGGGCTCTATTCCGCGCTTGCGATTCATCAGGGGGCGGGGGCTGTTCTTGCTGTCGAACCCCATCCCGAGGCGTTTCCTTTTCTCCAAAAAACCATTGCCGCCAACGAGCCCGGATGTCCCGTTGCCACGGAAAACGCGGCCGCTGGGAATGCGCGCGGGGAGTTGAATCTCTATTCCAATCCAGAAAACAAAGGGGACAACCGCCTTTACCCGGATCCCATGCTTTCCGGCTGTCACAAAGTGAAGGTTGAGACGTTGGACGAGCTGTGCGCGAAAAACGGAATCACATCTATCGACTTACTCAAAGTGGATGTGCAGGGCGCGGAGATGCTGGTTTTTCAGGGAGCAAAGAACATTCTGGCCGCCTCCTCGCGGTGTCTCATCATGACCGAGTTCTGGGCGGGCGGATTGAGGAAATGCGGGACCGACCCCAGGGAATATCTGGTGTTTTTTTCCACGCAGGGGTTTGAACTCCGCGAGTTGGCGGATGGTGCCCTTCGTCCATTCGATTTCGACGAGATGATCATCGGCACGAGCAACCGGCAGTATCGGAACATTGTCTGCCTCAAGGGCAGCCGGAAGGCTATCGCGCAGCTCCCATGACTCCGTTTGCAGTCGCGTTTGGCAAGCGGCGCCTGAGGCCTGGCCTGATCGGGGCCACACTCGTTTTCTGTGTTTGGGCGATGCTCTACGTCCCAAATGTGCGCACGTCTCCATCGTGGTATGGAGACGAAACACTGACCCACCATACCGCCGTGGACCTTGCCAACGGGCAGCTCACAAACATGGCGCTATGGAATACCTTCTGGCATCCACACTACCCTTACCAACCGCTCTACACGCTTGTTTGCGGGCTATTCGGGAGGGCACTCAGCGGCGACATTATCGGGTCGCGGCTCTTCAATGCTTTGCTCGCGCTGATGAGCGGGCTCGCCATTTTTCTGCTGGGCCGGAGGAGCTTCGGCCATGGCGCGTCGCTTTTTGCAGCCCTCATGTTTTTGACTTACGAGCAGGCGGTCATCCACTTTCGCATGAGTTATGCCCATAACGGAGCCGCTCTCGGGCTTTTGCTGATGACCCTGTATTTGTTGCGGCGTTCGTGCCGGCGCAATAATTGGCTTGCCGGGCTCGGGCTCGCAATCGCCGCCGGATCCCACCCATTGTTTGTCCATGGGGCTGCGGCAGGGTTGTTGTGCAGGCTGAGAAAGCCGGGAGCATGGCTCCCCCTTCTGGTTCCCTCCGCCGTCTATCTCATCTTTTCGATGGGGGCGATTTATCTGATTTTCGGCCACTGGCTGATTGAGGACATTCTGCACCTGAAAAATGTTTTCACCTCGCGTGGCGGAGAAGATGGCGGGGGAGGGCGCGCCTTGGTGAATTTTTACATATTTGCCACTCAGGATTGGTTTCATATCGGGGCCCTCGCGGGCTTGATCCTGTGTGTGCCGCTCCGCCGGTATGCGGCTCCGGGGGTTGGGCTCCTCGTGCTTTTTCTGCTGGTTCGAAACCGGCAGAATCTCGTGCTTTTTTATTATCAGGCCGTCTTTGTTCTTCCCGTTCTCTGCCTGGGGTGGGCCGGACTGTGGCGGTTTCTGGAGATCCGGATCCGTCGCCACGCTCCCCGGGTTCGGCAGGTCGTTTCCGCGCTTTTTGCTCTTCCTGCTCTGCTTTTTATCCTCGTGCTTCCAGCCTCTCTCTCTGGAACTCTTCGTCCGCGCAACCATCATTGGACCACCCAATCAACAGGCGAGGTCGAGGAGGCGGCTGCCTGGCTGAACGAACGCTTGGCCGATGGAGATGTGGTTGGCGGAAATCCGAATATTGCGTGGTTGTTGCATGCTGAAACCGTTCCTTATCTCCAAATGGTCACGTGGTATGGCCTTCCGACCCAGGGCTATGAAAACGGCAACGCCAAGGAGCGATTCCGCTTTGTCGCTTCGCTTGAAAGCGTCAGGTTTGCCATTGTTGGCGACATCGATCAAAGATGGACCTTCGGTGAGCCCAATGTGTTGCCTTTGTGGGAGCAAATCCAGCGTGAGAAGTGGCCTTTGGTTTGGCATGGAGAAAACTACCTCATTTTCGCCAATCCCAGGTTTCTTCCGGCTAAGTGAGGGTCGGATTCCCGACCGGGGCTGCATGCCTTCTTGACTTCGTTTCGCATATTCTCAAGATGACCGGACCATGATTCTTCGTTCCTTCTCCGATTCGTTATCATCGAATGGATGGTCGGCAATCTGTGGGCGATGGAGCTTCGTTGACCACTCGGGGATGCACCGCTCAGAGGTGCGGGCAGGATTCCATGAAGTTGATGCTGATCTTTCCATCGTGGTGTGACGAGTTCGGGATGTATCGAAGGTCGCAAAAAAAGCCTCCTCTTTTCCGCTGCTGAATCTCTGTATCTGGGTATGCACTTTACGCCCCTGACCACAATGTCTTGTGGCGGCCGACTTGGTGCTGACCCATCAGGCGGTGTGGGATCCGCGCCAAGGGGAATAAAGTGCATACCCAGATCTCTGTATTGTTGGCGCTCTCGCGGAACAGGTCGGATGGGAAGTGCAGCTCATCGATGCGGAATTGGAGCAGATCGGCACAGAGCAGGTGTTGGAGCGGGTTGCGGACTTTCAGCCGGATTTGATCGGGATGACAGCCAAAACCTCCTTTTTTCATCGCATACTGGCATTGGCCAAGGAGTTGAAAAGCAGGGGGAATATTCCGATCATTGTGGGCGGACAGCACGTATCCATCCTTAAAGCGGATGCCATGGAGGAGTGCTTCGATTACCTCAAAAGGCGAATGCCCCATTGAACTCCCCGGAGTGATGTCAAGGAATAACGGGAAGATTCTTTTTTCCGGCGAGTCAGCGGCACTGGCAAATCTCGACGACTCTCCGGCTCCGGCACGTCACCTGTTGCGGAATGATCTCTACTCTATCGGCTCTCTCAAGGGCCGAAAACGGTACACTTTCATGCAGATGAGTCGGGGCTGCCCGTTCCGTTGCGTCTACTGTGCCAACGACCTCTACGGTCGACGGATCCGCCGTCACAGCATGGAACGTGTTGTTGAGGAGCTGGAGGAGATTGTCCACAAGCGACAGATCCGCCACATCTATTTTATTGACGACATGCTGACGCTTGACCGGAAATTCATTCTGGAGTTGTGCGATGAAATTGAGAAGCGGGAGTTGCGGTTTACGTTTGAGGGAAGCACCCGCGCCAACCTGTGGGCCGAGGAGGTCGCCAAGAGACTGAAAGCCTGCGGGCTCATCAGGATCAGCTTCGGACTTGAGACGGCGGTGCCTGAGATCCTGAAGCTGATAAAAAAGGACGTGCCCCTTGAAGCCTATGTTGCAGCGAACCGGATCAATAACAAATTGGGCATCGAGACAATCAACTCGGTCATGCTGGGATTGCCGGGCGATACGCGGGAGACGATTCGGGAAACGGTGGATTTCCTCTGCAAAGCGCGCGACATCCACCATACGACCTATGGGATTGCGATGCCGTATCCGGGAACAGAACTGCGCAGAATGGCGGAGCGTGGGGAACACGGATTGAATCTTGTTGAGAAAGACTTCAGCAAGCTGCAGAGGTACGGGTCGGCAGTGACGGAGGTCAACGGACTGACCCCGGAGCATTTGGTGGAGCTGCAGAAGGAGGGGCTTCGCCGGATATATTCCTGCTGGTGGCGGATACTGCCAATGATCCGTCGCCACGGCCTGACATCGCTCCTGCCACCGATCTGGGATGCGATCAAGGACAGGCTTAAGGTGGCAAACAACTGAGCAAAGCGATCTACTTCGGACACGGCGGGTTGCCGCCCATTTTCCAACCCAATTCCAGAAAGAACTGGGTGTAGTAGGCAGCTCCCCAGCGGAGGACCTGGACCTTGGCATCGCCGGCGATCCGCTTCGGCTCATCGGAGGGAATTTCCGCAATACGGCATCCGGCGCGCGCCGCTCGCACCGACAGGAGCGGCTCGATGCCCATTCGGGTGAAGTAGAGCTTTTCCGGAAGCGCATAGGAGGCGTCCCGGTCTAATCCGAGCTTGTAAAACAAATCCGTACGGTAGATGCGGAATATCGTCATCGCGTCGGTGTAATGCCCGCCATGAAGGACATTCACCGTTCGGGTGAACAGCCAGTTGCCGAACCCGGTGATGAGACCGTCGTCCTCGCTCTTGGCGGGGGGGAGGTAACGTGAGGCCACCACCATGTCGAACCCTTCCCTGGCCTTCTCAATCAGTTTGGGGAGATCCTCCACCGGGCAGTTGCCATCCGGGCTGAACGTGATCACGAAGTCGCCGGTGAGCTGCGGCCAGGCTTCGATATAGGCGAACCGGATACCCTTTTGCTTCTGCAGATATACCTCATACCCGAGTGACCGGGCGTAATCCGCAGTCCCGTCGCGGGAGTCTCCGTCCGAAACGAGGACCTGTGAAAAGAGGGAGGTATCCACCCGGGGCATCACCTGCTCCATGCTGCGTTTTTCGTTGAGAGTGGGGATGAAAAGAGAAACTGTCACGGGATATATGGGAGAGGAGGAATATTCGTTCCGGCGCTGGACATCAACACTTACAATCAGGATTCCTCTGCCGGCCCAACGGATGATTGACAGCCACGAAGACGCTGCTCGCCGAGTTTGTTCTCTCCTGATACAGTCAAAGCCCCATGAAAAAAATTCTCGTGACTGGCGGTGCCGGATATCTTGGATCGACCCTTGTGCCACAATTGCTTTCTGCGGGCCACAAGGTGACCGTTCTGGACAATTTCCTATTTCGGCAATCCACGCTTGCGGAGTGCTGTCATTACGAGACTTTTGACGTGGTGCGGGGGGATTGCAGGGATGAGCGTGAAATGGCTGCGCTGGTCACGAGACATGATGTCGTGATTCCGCTGGCCGCCCTGGTCGGGGCTCCGCTCTGCGACCGGGACAAGCAAGGGGCGGTTTCCACAAACCGCGATGCGGTCCGGCTCCTCACCCGGTTGTGCTCGAAGGACCAGTGGATCCTGATGCCGGTGACCAATAGCGGGTATGGCATCGGCCAGCCCGGCGTGGCCTGCACCGAGGACTCCCCGCTTAAGCCGATTTCCCTTTACGGCACGAGCAAGGTCGAGGCCGAGGAGGCCGTGCTCTCGCGGGAGAACAGCATCAGCTTCCGTCTGGCAACCGTGTTCGGCATGTCGCCGCGCATGCGGCTCGATCTGTTGGTAAACGATTTTGTTTACCGCGCCGTCAATGACCGGGCGGTTGTGATTTTCGAGGGCCACTTCAGGCGCAACTTTCTTCACGTGAGGGATGTCGCCCGGGTGTTTCTGCACGGGCTGGAGAATTTCAAGCCAATGCGCGGAAGGGCCTACAACGTCGGCCTCGAGGATGCCAACCTCACCAAGCTGGAGCTCTGCGAGGTGATTCGGAACCATCTGCCGAAGTTCGTTTATCTCGAGGCTCCCATCGGGGAGGATCCGGACAAGCGGGACTACATCGTTTCGAATCAGCGCATATTATCGACAGGCTGGGTGCCTGAGTGGGGCCTCGACCGAGGGATCCGGGAACTCATCAAGGGTTTCCGCATCATCCGGAACAGGGAGTATGCGAATGTGTGAGCTGCCCCTCGCCGGCATCGATGCGGCGATTCTTGTCGGCGGATTGGGAACGCGGCTTCGCGATGTGGTGGCCGATGTCCCCAAACCTCTGGCGCCGGTTCTCGGAAGGCCGTTTCTTTTCTATTTGCTCGATATGCTCGCACTGCGCGGGGCCCGTACGGTCACGCTTTGCTGTGGTTATAAAGCCGGGATCGTCAGCGGGACCGTCGGGAGCGACTGGCTTGGGATGCCTGTGAGGTATTCCGTCGAGTCCGGCCCCATGGGCACTGGCGGGGCGTTGGGTCTGGCGCGTCAATATCTCCACTCCGATCCTGTTCTCGTGCTCAATGGCGATTCCTGGCTCGAACCGGACTGGGTAGAATTCCGGGGAGGGGTACAAGGCGGCGGGGTTGACGCCTGTTTGTCGCTTGTCGGGGTGTCTGATTCCGGGCGGTTTGGTTCAGTCAGGCTGGACGGTGACCGTGTCGTGGCTTTCGAGAAAAGCTCCAACACCTGCCGGCCCGGCCTGATCAACGGTGGGGTCTATTTCCTATCGCAAGGCTCACTCGCGTCTCTTCCCCAATCTCCCTGCTCGCTTGAGGCGGAAGTGTTCCCCGGGCTTGCAGCAGGTGGCCGACTTGCCGGCCGGGTCTCTGATTCCCCATTCCTCGATATCGGGATCCCGGAGTCCTACGTTGTGGCTGCTGAATTCATCTCAGGATTGGGCGTCGCCCCCCACCAGATGTTTCCGGATGCGCCGTCGATGCCGGAAGCACGGCCAAAGCTCGGAACCTGCGCGGTCATCCTTGACGAGTCCGGTCGGGTTGTCCTCGAACAGAGATCCGATTGCGGTTGGTGGTGCCTCCCCGGGGGAAGGCTGGATGCCGGAGAGACCCTCGCACAAGGGGCTGTTCGCGAGGTCAGGGAGGAGACCGGGTTGGAAATCGATATCACAGGATTTCTTGGAGTTTTCTCCGATCCCAGGCGGCGGACGGTCAGATATCCCGACAACGGAGATTTGCGGCAGCTCGTGGATGCCGTTGTCGTCGCTCGCCCGGCGGGCGGAAAGTTCGCAAAAAGCCCCGAAAGTTTGGATGTCAGATGGTTCGCCCCGGCCCGTATCCCCCTCAATACTGTTCCTCCCGTGGTTGAGATATTGCGCCAGGCCCTGCTGGGTAATTCCCTTGGGGTTTTGCGCTGATGGATCCCCGTTTCCAGATTGCATCGGGCGCCGGAACAGGTAATGGGAATCGATCGGTTCCTCGGTTATCGGTCCTGTTCCCTCGCACGGGATTGGATTTTCTGGTTTGTAAAAACATGCAGCCGGAAGAGTATCCTCCCAAAAGTTCCACGCAGTTCATTGCATGATCATCTCCCGCACACCATTTCGAATTTCATTTTTTGGAGGAGGCTCCGACTACCCGCAGTGGTTTCGCGAGCACGGGGGGGCGGTCCTCTCGACGGCCATCGATAAGTATTGCTACCTCACGTGCCGGTATCTTCCGCCCTTTTTTGAGCACCGGATCCGGGTGCTCTACTCAAAAATTGAAACCGTCCAACAAGTGGCGGACATCGAGCATCCCGCCGTCCGTGGTGCCTTACAGGAACTGGGAATCGCCCGCGGTGTCGAAATCCACCATGATGGAGACCTGCCGGCCCGGAGCGGCATGGGATCGAGCTCCGCATTTGCCGTGGGCATTTTTCACGCGCTCCACGCCCTTCAGGGCCGGATGTGCAGCAAGGAGGTCCTCGCCCGCGAAGCAATCCGGCTTGAACAGGAACTGCTTCGTGAAACCGTCGGTTCACAGGACCAAGTGGCTGCGGCCTATGGGGGATTCAATGCGATCCGTTTCCTTCGGGACGGAACGTTCTCGGTGCAGCCGGTCTACCTACCCGAGCAGAGAATGAACGACTTCAAACGCCATCTCATGTTGTTCTTCACCGGGATCTCCAGGACATCCTCGGAGGTGGCTGACACATTCGTTTCCTCTCTGAAAGACAAGGAGGCCGGGATCCGCCGGTTTGTGGAGATGGTGGACGAAGGGATCGACATTCTTGCCGGGGGAGAACTCGAAGACTTCGGCCGCCTGCTCCACGAGGCGTGGAAAATCAAGCGGGTCCTGAGCAAGGCCGTGACCACGGCGGCTGTTGATGAAGCCTATCAGAATGCCTGCGATGCCGGAGCACTGGGGGGCAAGCTCCTGGGTGCAGGGGGAGGCGGATTCCTGCTCGTCTTCACGCCGCCCGAGCGCCGCAGCCACGTGCAAAAGGCCCTTTCCAACTTCCTCCACGTGCCTTTTGATTTCGAGCCGTCCGGCAGCCAGATCGTTCTTTACGATCCCGAGCAGGACTATTCGGGCCTGGATGGTGTGCGCCAATAATTTGGAAATGATGAACCCGCCCGACCTCGACTGGCCGCTCATGCGGAACAATGTGACCCGATCCGACCTTGATGCACTCATCGAGTTTCTGTGCCAGGACGACCCGATCCTCACCCAATCAAAAAATGTCGCCGCATTCGAACAGGAATGGAGCGAATGGCTCGGGGTCCATTACAGCGTTTTCGTCAACTCCGGATCCTCCGCCAACGAAATTACCATGTTGGCCCTGCACGAGCTTCACGGGCCGGGAGAGGTGATTGTGCCGCCGCTGACTTGGGTCTCCGACATTGCCAGCGTCCTGCACGCCGGGTTCACTCCGGTCTTTGCGGACATCAATCCCCGAACGCTGGGGATGGACAGCCGGGAGGTGATCAAAAAGCTGACGCCGCGGACCCGGGCGGTCTTCCTCACCCATATCCTCGGTTACAATGCCCTCGACGCCGATCTGCTCGATGCCTGCTTCAGCCGGGGGATTCCGCTCATCGAAGACGTCTGCGAATCCCATGGCACCACCCATGCCGGGAAAAAATGCGGTTCGTTCGGGTTTGCGTCGAATTTCTCGTTTTACTACGCCCACCACCTGAGCACGATTGAAGGCGGGATGGTTTGCACCGACGACCCGGCGTTTTACGAACTCTGCCGGGTTGCGCGATCCCATGGGATGGTCCGGGAGTCCCACGATGAGAAATTCCGGTCGCGGTATGCGGCAGAATTTCCCGATCTCAATCCGGCGTTCATCTTCGCCTTCCCTTCCCACAACATGCGCAGCACCGAGATCAACGCGATTCTCGGCCGCTCGCAGCTTCCCCGTCTTGACACCAATAATGCCAGGCGCTCGCACAATCTGCGCCGCTTTCTGGGCAAGCTCAATCCCGCGAAGTTCCGCACGGATTTCGCGCTGGAGGGGAGCAGCAACTATGCGCTGACACTCGTGCTTCGCGAGCCGAACGAAGATCTGCGCGACCGCTGTATGGCCGCCATGACACGGAGCCGCGTCGAGTTCCGGCGCGGCACATCCGGCGGCGGAAACCAGCTCCGTCAGCCCTACCTGCGCCGGCTCCTGGGTGAGGAATACCGGAATTACCCCGAGGTTGATCACGTGCATTTCTTCGGCTTCTACATCGGCAACTATCCCTGCCTCGAACCGGACAAAATCGACGCGCTCTGCGAAATACTCAACGCCCTATGATGACCTCGTCTGAACTGATCGCCTTCGAGGAGGATATCGCTGCGGATTTTAACGCAGCGAAGGTCCACGCGCCCGTTCATCTGTATTCCGGCAACGAGGATTCCATCATCCGGGTCTTTGAAAACATAAGGCCTCAAGACTGGGTTTTGTGCTCTTGGCGCAGCCATTACCAATGTTTGCTTAAAGGGGTGCCTCCGGAGCTGGTCAAAGCCGAAATCCTGGCGGGCCGCTCCATCTCGCTCTGCTTTCCCGACTACCGCATTTTCAGCTCAGCCATTGTTGGCGGTGTTGTGCCAATTGCCGCTGGCATCGCTCTGGGAATAAAACGCTCGTTTGAGGATTCCCGCGTCTACTGCTTCATGGGTGAGATGACCGCGGAGACGGGGATTGCCCATGAAAGCGTTAAATATTGCCGCAACCACAATCTTCCGGTCACCTGGGTGATCGAAGACAACGGCAAGTCCGTCTGCACCGAAACCAAGTCTGTCTGGAATATCGAATCGCACTGGTGGGAGAAGGAGCCCGCATCCGCCGATATGGTTTCCTACCGGTACCAATCGAAGTATCCTCACGCAGGTGCCGGACAGCGAGTCCAGTTCTAGCTCCCTTTTCTATGAAATACTTTGACGAACTCAAGCGCAGCATGGAGTGGCTGGCCACGGATCCCCGGACGGTTTTTCTGGGGCAGGCCGTCGAGGTGCCCGGCACCGCGATGAGCAATACGGTGAGCGGGATCCCGATCGACCGTAGGCTGGAGCTTCCGGTGGCTGAGGAAATGCAAATGGGGATGACCGTCGGGCTCGCTCTCCAGGGGCATGTGCCGGTTTCGATCTACCCGCGCTGGAATTTCCTCCTGCTTGCGGTGAACCAGATCGTGAACCACCTCGACAAGCTCCGGATCATGTCTGCCGGGCGCTGTCATCCCAAAGCGATCATCCGCACGGGTATCGGCTCCGAGCGGCCTCTCCATCCCCAGCACCAGCACGTCGGTGATTTCACCGAAGCGTTCCGGCTGATGTGCACCACGGTGGAAGTCATCCGTCTCGATGAGCCAGATCAAATATTTCCGGCCTATGAGAAGGCGCTTCTGCGTGATGACGGACGGAGCACGCTCCTTGTCGAGTGGGGGGATTATTACTCGGAAAAATGAACCGCCCACTCGATGTGCTTTTTGTCAGTGCGGATTCCTCCTCCTCGGCCTACCAGGCGCTGGCGCGGGATTTTGCCGCGGTTGAGCCACCCACGTGGAGCCTGCTGCTCGCACAGAGCTGCCGCAGCAAGGGCTTCGGTGCCGCGATCCTTGATGCCACCGCCGAGAGGCTGACCCACGAGGAGGTGGTCCGGAGAATTGGCGAAGTCGCGCCCCGCCTCGCCTGCTTCGTCGTCTACGGGCAGAATCCGAATTCCGGAACAACCAACATGATCGGCAACACGGAATGCGCTTCGCTTCTCAAGGGGACGCATCCGGATATTCCCGTTTGTTTTGTCGGCTCGCACACGAGTGCTCTCCCGACGGAAGTTCTCGCGCTGCCCTGTGTGGACATGGTCCTTCTGAACGAAGGGGTATATGCCTTGCAGAACCTGCTCGCGACAGATCTCCGCACCGGCCTCGATAAGGTGAGGGGCATCGGACACAAAATGCAGGGCGTCCCTTTGCTGAATCCTCCCGAGCGCGTCGTTCCCCAGGACCGGATGGATGCCGATCTCCCCGGCTACGCGTGGGACTTGCTGCCATACCGGGAAACTCCCCTCGACCTCTACCGCGCCCATTTCTGGCATGCGGAATTTTCGCATGACAAGCGCACGCCGTTTGCTGCGATCCACACATCTCTCGGATGCAAATTCAAATGCGATTTCTGCATGATCAATATTGTGAACCGCGTCGACAATGCGGAGGGGACCGTCTCCGCTCATTCTCCCAACATGCGGTTCTGGTCGCCGGCCCTGGTCCTCACCGAGCTGGAAAAGCTCGCGGCGCTCGGAGTGGAAACCCTCCGGATCTCCGACGAGATGTTTTTTCTGAACAAAAATTACTTTGAGCCGCTGGTCACGGGGATCGTCGAGCGGGGGCTCGCGTTTCGGATGTGGGCGTATTCCCGGGTGGACACCGTCCGCCCCCAATACCTGGATGCTTTTCTCAAAGCCGGCATCAACTGGCTGGCCCTTGGCATTGAAGCCGGAAGCCAGATGGTCCGCCAGGAAGTATCCAAGGGCAGCTTCAAGGACGTCAATATCCGCGATATCGTGAATACCACGCGTGCTTCCGGCATGAATGTGATTTCCAACTATATCTTCGGATTCCCTGAGGACACCCGCGAGACGATGCAGCAGACCCTCGACTTGTCCCTCGAGCTTTGCACCGAGATGGCCAACATGTATCCCTGCCAGGCTCTCCCTGGCAGCCCGCTCTATTACGAGGCCAAGCGAAATGGCTGGCCTCTGCCGGACTCGTATGCAGGATACGGTTTTCTTTCATGGGACAGCCAGCCGCTTCCGACCAAGCACATGAGTTCTGCCGAGGTGCTGGAATTTCGGGATGCCGCCTGGCAGACCTATTTCACGCATCCGCCGTATCTTGATCTGGTGGAGAAGAAATTCGGAACCCGCGAACGCTCCAATGTCGAGGAAATGGCAAAAATCCGTCTGCGCAGGAAGCTATTGGGAAACTGATCTGATATGTTCTGGGGCCCCTTTCTGTCTCTCCCGGTAATTGGAGGTGCTTTTTCAGCGGGTTTAGTTATTGGACTGGGGACTTTGCACGCTTGTTTTCATGAGAGCTAGATTTTCCATGCGCACGATGAACTGGGGCGGCAAGGCTCTCCCAGCCATCCTCTTTTTCTTGATTCTGGGAGTGATCGTCGTGATCGCATCCTACATCTGGCTTCGCCAGCCGGTTTCCAACCAGGAGCTGCTGGCCAACTTTGCGAAGGCGCAGGATTTTTTGGCGGCGGCGGGGAGCGTGGGGGGGCTGCCGTGGTGGTCGCCGATGTTCCTGCAGGGGACGAGCCTTGCGCCGGCGTGGTCGTTCATGGTGACGAACGTCGTGATCTGGGCGTTCAGCCTTCCGCTGGGTTTCCTTGCGGGCCCGAAGGTGGCGATGCTTGCGGTGATGGTGGCGGGGTCCGGCGGGGTCTGGCTGTTTTTGAGGAGCTACTCCGGCGACCGGTGGGCTGCGGTGGTGGGGGCGTTCCTGTTTTTGCTGAGCCCGTCGGTTCTGACGCGTGCGGCGGGGTATGAGCATTTTGTGGTGGTGTGTTCGATGGCGCTGCTGCCCTGGACGTTTTTGGCCCTGCTGGTTTTCTTCCGCAGCCCGTGCCTCCGGACGTCCCTCCTGCCGGCGATGGCGTATGGGGCGCTGATGTTGGCCCATGGGAAGACGGGGCTGATGGCCTTGCCGGTGCTGCTGATTTTTTCGGGCGGCCGGCGGGGGAGAGGGTGCGGCCCGGCCTGCTGGTCGCGGCGGGGGCTGCATTTGTGCTTTTGGCCGTTGTGCCCAACTTGCCAGCGCTGAGGGAGACCGGCTACATGGCGCTTTTCGAGTTCGGCCCGTTCCGGGGCTGGCAGCAGGCGTTTTCGACGAAGTCGGCCCTTGGGTGGATCGACCGGGCGGGGCTGCTGACCAGAGGGATGGATGGGGGTTATTCTCCAACGACGGCGGGGGGAGGAACCTTCCTCGGGCTGGGGGTCTTTGCGGTGCTTGTGGCGGGGCTTGGGAGGGGGATTTTTCACGCGTCGCCGGAGGGCAGGAAGGCGCGGCGGTTTCTGGTTTTCAGCCTGCTCCTTTTCTGGCTTTCCTTCGGCCCGAAAGGCGTGCTGGGCGGGCACTTCTTTTTCCTGACCCTCTCCCCCGGGGCTGCGGATTTCACTCCGGCGCTCGGGTGGTTTCTTCTTGCCGCACAGGTCTGGGCGATTTTCCAGCTTGTTCCGCCGGGATGGCCGCTCCGCCATGGCGTGGGGACGCTTGTGTCCCTGGTCTACCTGCTCGTCCCCGGCTTTCGCGTGATCGAGTGGCTGCCCATCTACAAAAATATCCGCGCGCCCTTCGATTTTTTCCAGGTGACCGGCATGGTGTGCGTGGTCATCGCTGCGGCGATCGCCGCCCGGATCCTCTTCTCGAAGCTTTCGCCGGGGGTTCTTCGCTCGGCGGTTGCCGCCGCCGTGAGCTGCCTGGTCGTTCTGGATGCCGCGCCCTACGCAAGGCCATTTTTTCAAGGCGCGCTGGGCCGGGAGGTTTTCGACGACTTTTTGTCTGCGGAGGAATTCATCCGGACGTCCCCGGTGCCGGGGAGGGTCCATGCGTTTTCCGGCAGGTATTTTTACCTTCTGACTCCCTATCTGACCGGGCGCCCGCTGGTTTCCGAGGCCTTCAACAGCTACCTGCAGCAGCGCGGGGCGGCCCTCCTGCAGGCCACCGCATTTTTTAGCGATCAGGCGCTGGGCACCTACCTCTCGATTTCCGGCGTTTCGCACGTGCTGATCGACAAGACCGACCCGGACACCTCCCCGGAGATCCAGGGGCGGCTCCGGGGGCTGCTGCCGGTCGGATACGAGAACGAGCGCTTTGCTGTTCTTGAAAACAAGGGGTCGCTCGCCGCCGGCTTCCTTGCGAGGGATTTTGTCCAGGCTGCCGATACCGACCCGGGCGTTGCGGTGGCGGCGCTCGGGGCGGCCGGCTATGGCGTGGCGACGATCGAGCTAAACGGGATCGCCTCCGATGCGCCCGGACTGGTCGGCCGCATCGCGGACGGCCGCGTCGAGCCCATCACGCCCGACGCGCCCGTCAAGGAGGGCCGGGCTTTCCAGGCCGTGCCGGAGTCCGGGCCCGGAAGCTACCAGGCGGTCGCCTTCGCGCCCTCGGGCGGCGCCGGCTGGCTGGTCATGAACCAGGCGTGGCATCCGGACTGGCGCGCAAGCCAGGGCGGGAAGCCGCTCCAGATCCGGCGTGCCTTCGTGGCATTTTCTGCCGTGCAGACCGACGGAATTTCGGGAGTGGAGTTCCGATTCGAGCAACCCTGGTGGTATAACCTTTGCGCGGGGATCGGACTCCTTTCCTGGGTTTTTGCGGTTGGGCTGGTCCTGTTCTCCAGAGCCCGGGCGATGGATCGAATCGCCGGTTGACGGAAATATGGTTTTACAGCTAACTTGGTTTTATGAAGGCCACGATCGAACTCGATAACGACCTCTACCGGAGGGCCAAAATCGCGGCGGCCACGAGAGGAAGAAAAATCAAGGAGCTGGTGGCGGAAGGCCTCCAGCGCGTGCTGGATGACTCCCCGGCGGCCCAAAGTCCCGGACATTTTTCCGGATACTGGAACAACTACTTCGGCCTGGTGAAGGACGAGAGGTGGGAGGAGCCGGCTCCGGCATCTCCGGAGAAACGCGAGGAATGGTGATGGCTTTCCTCCTCGATACAAACCACTGGATCTTTTTGCTGAAAGGCCGCACTCCCGCGCTGGCACGAAAACTCGATACCGTCGCTCCGGGCGATGTCAGGTTCTGCTCGGTGGTCAAAGAGGAACTCTATTTCGGGGCGCACAAACACGCGAACCGGCCGGCTCGCCTCGCGATGCTCCAGGACCTTTTTTCACGCCACAATTCCGCAGACTTTGACGATGCGGCGGCGGCCGAGGCCGGGCGGTTGCGCCAGGAGTTGGAAATGCGCGGGGACGTGATCGGTCCGCACGATTTGCAGATCGCGTCGATCGCCGTTGTTCGTGGTTGGGTGCTGGTGACAAACAACACGCGGGAATTTCAGCGAATTCCCGGATTGAAAATTGAGGACTGGACCCGGGAGGAAGCCCGGAAGTGAACATTTGCAACGTTCGGAGATGCGTTCCCGCTCCGCTTCGACTAGCCTGGCTCCATGACTGAGAAAGAGAAAATCCTTCAGTATGTTCGCAGCTGGAAGGTGGTCGGTGAGGAACTCGACCGCATGAAGGGCGAGGAGCTTCGGGCCATGAGCGAGGAGGAGTCGGCGGCAAGGATCCACGATGTCCTGCTCATGGCTGATGAATGGCTCAAGCTCAATGTTCCGCTTTCAAGGGAGTGCGGCCTTGTTGAACAACAGAGGATTTTTCAAAGATGTCAGCAGATACGGACTTAAGCAAAATCCTCAAAGCCGCTCTGGAGATCCAAGCGTTCTGCGAAAGCCGGGGGGTCATCGCATGAGAGAAAAAATCTGGAACCGGGGCGACGGGATCGCGGGGCTCTTTGCGGGGCTGGTGGCCTTTGCTGTCTATGCGTGGACTGCGGCGCCGAACGTGACGCTGCTGGACTCCGGCGAGTTCATTGTGGCGGCGCAGCATTTCGGGGTTCCGCATCCGACCGGGTATCCCCTCTGGACGCTTCTGGCCTGGATCTTTCAGCTGCTGCCGCTGGGCAATGCCGCGTGGGAGATCAACCTGTTCAGCGGGGTCTGCGGCGCGCTGGCGGTGTTCCTCACCACCGCGCTGACGCGGAGCTCTCTGCGATGGCTCATGGCGGAGGCGCTGGACCGTTGGCGCGGGCTCGGCACGATCATCCCGGTGGTGACCGGGCTGCTGTTTGCGTTCAGTTTTTCGATGTGGTCGCAGGCGACGATTGCGGAGGTTTACACCCTGCACGCGCTGATGATCGGCCTTTACCTGGCGGCTCTCTATGCCTGGCTTCGCGAGCCGGACCGGCTGGGGTTCCTGATGCTGGCCTTCTTTCTCATCGCCCTGTCCTTCAGCAACCATCACCTGAGCGTTGCGATGGGTCCCCTGCCGTTTCTGGCGGTGCTCCTCGTGCGGCGGGGGATGTTCTGGGACCTCGTCATCGCCTCGCTCCTGACCGTCCTTCTCGCCTACCTCGGGTTTGCCATCCTCTCCGGCGAGCCTCCGATCCTCAAGACGGCCATCCGGTTTTTTTATGTGGTGATGCTGGGGCTGGTCGTCCTCGCGCTGGTGCGCCGGTTCCGCCTGGAGTGGCGCCTGGTCGCGTATCTTCCTTTTGTGGTCGTGCTGGGGCTCCTGCCCTACGCTTACATGCCGCTCGCCTCCTCGACCAACCCACCGATGAACTGGTCCTACACGCGGACCCCCGAGGGGTTTTACTACGCGTTCAACCGCTCGCAATACAGCGGGAGCATGGCCCACCAAAGCTTGCGGAGCCTTGGGCGACTGATGGGGACGGTCGGTGAGAAGCCCCCTGAGCCGGTCGATCCGGCCCAGCCCGCGCAGCCGTCCCTCCTCTCCCAGCTGCAGGAGTGGACCGGATTTTTCTGGCTCCAGCTGGGGCGCAGTTTCACGCCGATCGGGATCCTGGGGTATTTTGCGGCCCTGCTGGTGATCCTGCGCCTGGGCGATGTGGCGCGGAGGACGTGGGTCTATTTGCTGGAGTTCGCTTTCGTGCTGGCGGCGATCCTTCAGCCGGTGGCGGACGAGGCCGGAATCGACATGGCCGGCTGGTGGCTCCAGATGCCGTATCACACTTACACGAACCTGGTTTTTTCGCTTCTGGCGGGGCTGGGCATCGCCTTTGGCTGCTGTGCGGTTTTTGCGCGCTTTCCCCGGGTGGCGTGGAGCCGATATCTGTTGCTGGCCCTGCCGCTCATGCCGCTTGTGCTGAACGAGTCCGGGAGCAGCCAGCGGGGCCGGTGGTTCGGGTGGGAGTATGGCTATGACATGCTCAAGGATCTTCCGAAGGACAGCGTCGTCTTTGGCGGCACGGACCCCGGACGCTTTGTTCCCACCTACATGATCCTCGGGGAAAGCACCCAGCCGCCCTCGGCCAAGCGGGATCCGGGCTTCGACCGCCGCGACCTCTACATCATCACGCAGAACGGGGTGGGGGAGCCCCTCTACCGCCGTTACCTGGCCGACCACTACGGGGCCGGGCGCCCGGCTCCCGCGAATGCATTTGAGCGCTGGCTTGGACGGGCGGACGCCTACCCGAAAAAGCCGCTGGTGTTTCCGACCGAGGAGGAAATCACCGCGGCGATCCAAAAAGAGGTCGAGGAGCAGACGAAGGATGGCGCGGAGCCTGATCCAGCGGTCGCGCACAGCGTGGTGACGCGGCTCATTTGGGAGAAGAACCGGGATGATCGCGCCTTCTTCGTGGAGGAGAGCTTTCCGCTGACCTGGTCGTATGATCACGCCCTTCCGCATGGGCTCTCCTACCAGATCCTCAAAGCGCCGCTCAAGGAGCTGCCCAGAGAGGCGGTCAAAGAGGATATGGCCTTCTGGGAGGCCTACATGAACCGGCTGCTCGGGAATCCGGATTTTGCAAAGGACTACGACGCGCAGCGATCATTTTCCAAGCTGCGCACGACGACCGCCCACATCTACCGGCATCGAAAAATGGATCGCGAGGCCGAGCTGGCCTACCGCCAGTCCCTCGTCCTCTGGCCGGCCAACCCCGAGAGCCTCAACGAGCTCACGGGCATCCTCTGGGAGCGGGGGGACTTTGATGGAAGCCTGGAGCTGATCAAGGTGGCCAATGCCTCGGACATGAACAACATGGGGCTCTGGCGGCTCCGGGCCATTGCGGAGAAGCGCAAGGAGCTCGATGGCGAAATTCAGGTCCTCTGCGGGGAACTGGAGAAGAACCCGATAAATCGGGAAAAGACCGAGCAGCTTCTCGGGCTCTACCATGCCATCAACGACACCAACCGCAGCTCCGCACTGTTGGAGTCCTCCATCCAGGCGTTTACCAACGACGAAGAGTTTCTGGTCCGGGCGGCCCGGTTCGGGGAGATGAGCGCGATGCCCAAGCGCGAGCTGGAGGCGGCCAAGGCGCTTGCGCTCGTGAGCACGAACGCGGGCGATGCCAACCTCCTGCTCTGCCGCGCCTACTTCCGCAACGACGACAAAACGAACTTTTTTTCTGCGGCGCGGACCGCGATCGAGAAGGGCGGATTGCCCGCCCGGGAGGCGCTTTTCGAGGACCCGCTCTTCGCGCCGTGGAGGCAGGAGGAGGAGTTTCAAAAGCTGCGCGGCCCCGCCGATTCGCAGGGCGGTGAGGATCCGAAAAGCGAAGGCGATCCCCCGTCCCGCTGACGGACGTTTTCGGGCTACGGGGTGCCGGCTGCCGGAGGGGCAAGCTCCCGGACGGCGCTCCAGGCTGCCCCGGCGCTTTTTTCGGCATCGCCCCACTTCGACTCGCCCGCCAGCTTGGCGGCGATGGCAAAATGCTTCGCTGCCGGAAGCATTTTTCCGGAGGGCAGGCCGTAAAGCATTCCAAGTTTTTCCGACCAGGCGGCCGTGAGTTCGGCGCGCCGGGCGCGGTCGGTGCGGAGCTGCCAGGTTGTGAGCTCAAGGCGGGCGGCGATCGCCGGATCAAACGATGCCCCCACCGCGTTTTTCAGCGAAATAAAGACCAGCTGCAGGGGGGCAAGGGCTTTCTCCTGGTCGGCCGCATCGGGGGCGGCGTGAAAGATCCCGAGTGCCTTGGCAGACTCGAACGCCATCTTCAAGGCCGAGATCGGCGGCATGTGGTATTGCCCCTCATAAAGCTCGTAGAGAGGCGGCAGAAGCTCATGGGTTTTTTTGGACGGGGCGTCCCTCCAGATGCCGACCTGAAGCCCGGCCATCCGATCCGGGTCGAACCGCGTCAGCGATGGCTGGCGGGGCCAGAAGGCATACCCCAGGATCAGGATCCCCACGATGATGAGCAGACGTTTGAGGGCGAACATCATGGTGCTGAGTTTGATGGATAGAAGACGGGCTTGGAAGAACCTTTTGTGGCTGCTTGCGCAGGCAAGGCGTGTTGAATCCCGCCGGGACAGTGGTAGACTGATAAGAATCATGCTGGTTTTATCTCCATTCGCCGGGGCAGAAAATTCGTTGGCCGGGCGGCAGGCCTTCGGCGTGCCGGGACATGCTGCGCGGCGAGGCCTCGTGTCCGTTTTACTCCCATGCTGCCGGTGAGTGCGCCCGCCGGCTGGCGGTTCGACAACTCCTACCTTCGCCTTCCGGCAGAGCTCTACCAACGCTGCCAGCCTGTCCCGGTCCAGCGTCCCCGGATGGCGGTTTTCAACCGGAGCCTGGCAGAGGATCTGGGCCTTGAAAGCCGGATGCTCGAAGCCGGAGAAGGGCCGGCTTTCCTGTCGGGGAACCGGATCCCCGAGGGGGCCGAGCCGATCGCCCAGGCCTACGCCGGACACCAGTTTGGCCATTTCACCATGTTGGGTGACGGGCGAGCCATCCTTCTGGGGGAGCACGTTGCTCCCGACGGACGTCGCTGGGATATCCAGTTCAAGGGCTCCGGGCGGACCCCTTTCTCCCGCCGGGGAGATGGGAGGGCCGCGCTGGGCCCCATGCTGCGTGAGTTCCTGATTAGCGAAGCCATGCATGCGCTGGGGATCCCGACGACGCGCAGCCTTGCGGTTGTCGAGACCGGCGAGTGCGTCCACAGGGAGGGGCCGCTGCCCGGCGCGGTGCTCACCAGAGTTGCGGCCAGCCACATCCGCGTGGGAACCTTCGAATTCGCCGCAGCAGAGGGAGATCCTGTTCTGCTCGCCTCCCTGGCCGAATACACGTTGCGACGCCACTTCCCGGAGGAAGCTGAGGGCCCTCCCGCCGCCCGCCTCCTGGCGTGCGCGATCCAGCGGCAAGCCTCCCTGGTCGCGCGTTGGATGCTGGTCGGGTTTGTCCACGGGGTGATGAACACTGACAACATGGCTCTCTCCGGCGAAACCATCGACTTCGGCCCCTGCGCCTTCCTCGACGCCTACGATCCCTCGACGGTCTTCAGCTCGATCGATGCCCGCGGACGGTATGCCTACGCAAGCCAGCCGGACATCGCCCATTGGAACCTGGCCCGCCTCGCGGAATCCCTTCTCCCCCTCCTCGATTCCAAGCCCGATCCAGCGCTGGAGCGGGCAAATGAGATCCTCGGGACATTTCCCGACGCCTTCCGCAAATCCTGGAGCGACGGCCTCTGCAAAAAAATCGGGATCTTTTTGCAGGAACCCGGCGACGAGGATCTGGCTGGGGACCTTCTCATTTTAATGGCCCGGCACCGCATGGATTTCCCGTCCACGTTTCGCGGGCTCCACGCCGCAGGACCCGGCACCTCCTCCGATGATCCCCTGCTCCAGGATTGGCTTTTACGATGGCGAAAGCGCCTCCTCGCCCAAGCCCGGTGCCCCGCGGAAGCTCAAGCGCTCATGAATCAGAACAACCCGGCTGTCATCCCGCGCAACCACCTCGTCGAAGAGGCCCTTGAGGCCGCCTCCGGTCGTGGCGATTTTTCTCGCTTTCAGGCCCTCCTCGCCGCACTCAAGTTCCCTTACGCAGAACCGCCTGGCTCGGGCTCACTTCTCCCGCCGCCGCCGCCGGGAACTCCCCCTTACCGCACGTATTGCGGAACTTAGGGGCGGCCCACCTCTACCCGGAAAAGGAAGGCGCGCCTTTCGGCTTGCAGGGGACCTCTTGTCACTTATGTCGCAGTTGTGTGACAGGATGGCGCCATAATGGCGCTTATCTTGAGAGCGTTGCAGCTCTCAATATATTGATAAAGCACTAATAGAAAGTAAAATAGGATTTTCTCATCATGGAAGGCATGTGAATTGCTTCGATGCGCCCGACACTTTTCATTTTATGGCAAAAATTTTAGGTATTGATTTAGGCACAACCAACTCCTGTATGGCGGTGATGGACGGTGGTGAGCCGCTTGTTTTGGAAAATTCGGAGGGTGCGCGCACGACGCCCTCTGTTGTGGCCTTTTCGAAGTCGGGCGAGCGCCTGGTGGGGCAAGCGGCAAAGCGCCAGGCCATCACGAACCCTGCCAACACGATTTTTTCGGTGAAGCGGTTCATGGGGAGAAAGTTCGACGAGGTGCGCGCCGAAGAGCACCGCGTGCCCTATAAGCTGGTCAAGGCGGCGAACGGCGACGCGCACATCCAGGTGGAGATCGATGGAAAGCCGAAAACATTCTCGCCTCCGGAGATCTCGGCGATGATCCTCGCGAAGCTCAAAGCCGATGCCGAGGCCAAGCTCGGAGAAAAAATCACCGAGGCGGTCATCACGGTGCCGGCGTATTTCAACGATTCCCAGCGCAACGCGACGAAGGATGCCGGGAAGATTGCCGGGCTGGACGTGAAGCGGATCATCAACGAGCCCACAGCCGCCTCGCTGGCCTACGGGCTCGACAAGAAGTCGGACGAGAAGATCGCCGTCTACGATCTGGGCGGCGGGACCTTTGACATCTCGGCCCTCGAGATCGGTGATGGTGTCTTTCAGGTCGCCGCGACCAATGGCGACACGCACCTCGGCGGCGACGACTGGGACAACCGCCTCATGGACTGGATCATCAACGACTTCAAAAGCGAGTCGGGGATCGACCTCTCCAAGCAGCCCGATGCCGTGCAGCGCATCAAGGAGGAGGCGGAGAAGGCGAAGATTGCGCTCTCCTCGACCCAGGAATACGAAATCAACCTGCCCTTCGTGACCGCCGATGCGACCGGGCCGAAGCACATTCAGAAGAAGCTGACGCGCTCGAAGCTTGAGCAGCTGACCGACGACCTTTTCCAGCGGACCGTGAAACCCGTGAAGGACTGCCTCGCCGACGCCAAGTGGCCGAAGAGCGATGTCAATGAGCTCGTTCTCGTTGGCGGAATGACCCGCATGCCGAAGGTGATCGATACGGCCCGGGAGATGATCGGCAAGGAGCCCCACAAGGGCGTGAATCCCGACGAGGTCGTCGCGGTCGGCGCCGCCATCCAGGGCGGGGTGCTCCGCGGCGACGTGAAGGACGTCCTGCTCCTCGACGTGACCCCGCTCACCCTGGCGATCGAGACGGCTGGCGGCATCGCCACCCCGATGATCCCGCGCAACACGACGATCCCGACGAAGAAATCCAACGTCTTTTCGACCTACAGCGACAACCAGCCCGGCGTGGAAATCAAGGTCCTCCAGGGCGAGCGCCCGCTGAGCCGCGACAACAAAAACCTGGGAACCTTCCACCTGGACGGAATCCCTCCAGCCCCGCGCGGCACGCCGCAGATCGAGGTCACCTTTGACATCGATGCCAACGGCATCCTCAACGTGTCAGCCAAGGACCTTGGCACCGGCAAGGAGCAGAAGATCTCGATCACCGGGTCGAGCGGGCTGAGCAAGGACGAGGTCGAGCGCATGCAGAAGGAGGCCGAGGCGCATGCCGAGGAGGACAAGAAGGCGAAGGAGGGCATCGAGATCCGCAACAACGCCGACACCCTGGCCTACCAGAGCGAGAAGCAGCTCAAGGAGCTTGGCGACAAGCTCGACGGGGCGAAAAAGAAGACCGTCGAGGACGCGATCGAGAAGCTTCGCGAAGCCCTCAAGGGCAGCGACATCGACGCCATCAAGGCCGGCTACGACGACCTGCAGACCAAGTTCCAGGAGGTCAGCGCCGAGCTCTACAAGCAGGCCGCCGCCCAGGCCGGACCCCCTCCCGGGGCCGAAGGAGCCGGCCCGCAACCCGAACCCGCCAAGAAGGACGCCGACGTCGTGGACGCCGAGTTCGAGATGGTGGACGAGGACAAGAAAAAGTAATCCGAATTTAACAAACCGCCCCGGGTCCGGCGTCCGCGCCGTCCCCGGGGGCTGTTAAAAACCAACAGAAACCAAAAAAACCAAGGAGGAAAAGCCAACATGGCCAACGTAAACATCAAGCCTCTCGGAGACCGCGTGCTCGTGCAGCCGCTCGAAGAGAAGGAAGTCAAAAAAGGCGGAATCATCATTCCCGATACCGCCAAAGAAAAACCGCAGGAGGGGCAGGTCGTTGCTCTCGGCACCGGGAAGCGTGACGACGACGGCAAGCTCATCGAGTTCACCGTCAAGAAGGGGGACAAGGTCCTCATCTCGAAATACGGCGGAACCGAAGTCAAAGTGGACGGCGAAAGCTACCTGATCATGCGCGAGGACGACATCCTCGGGATCATCGGCTAAGCCTCCCGAACCATCACACAACATCCAACAAACCTAAATTAGAACATATGGCAGCTAAACAACTTCAATTCGACGAAGCGGCGCGTCAGTCGCTTCTCCGCGGGGTCGAGAAGCTGGCGAAAGCCGTCAAGGCGACCCTCGGGCCGTCCGGACGCAACGTCATCCTCGACAAAAAATTCGGCAGTCCCACGATCACCAAGGACGGCGTCACCGTCGCCAAGGAGATCGAGCTTGAGGACCCCTACGAGAACATGGGCGCCCAGCTTGTCCGCGAGGTCGCGAGCAAGACGAGCGACATCGCCGGCGACGGCACGACCACCGCGACCGTTCTGGCCGAAGCGATTTATCGCGAGGGCCTCAAGAACGTGACCGCCGGAGCGAATCCGACGAGCCTGCAGCGCGGGATCACGAAGGCCGTGGCCTGCATCACCGAGGAGATCGCCAAGATTTCCAAGAAGGTGAAGGACAGCTCGGAGATCGCGCAGGTCGCCACCGTCTCGGCCAACTGGGACGCAACGATCGGCCAGATCATCGCCGACGCGATGGACAAGGTCGGCAAGGACGGCACGATCACGGTCGAGGAGGCCAAGAGCATCGAGACCACGCTGGACGTGGTGGAAGGCATGCAGTTCGACAAGGGGTATCTCTCCCCTTATTTCGTGACGAATGCCGAGAGCCTCGAGGTTTCGTTCGACAACGCCTACATCCTGATCCACGAGAAGAAGATCAGCTCCCTCAAGGATCTGCTCCCGCTGCTCGAGAAGATCGCGAAGACCGGCAAGCCGTTCCTCATCATCGCGGAAGACGTCGAGGGCGAGGCCCTTGCCACGCTCGTCGTGAACAAGCTGCGCGGGACCCTGCAGGTCGCGGCCGTCAAGGCCCCCGGCTTCGGTGACCGCCGCAAGGCCATGCTGGAAGACATCGCCGTCCTCACCGGCGGCCGTCTGCTCAGCGACGACCTCGGCATCAAGCTCGAAAACGTCGGGCTCGAAGACCTCGGCCGCGCCAAGCGCATCACCGTGGACAAGGAGAACACCACGATCATCGAAGGCGAAGGCAAGAATGCGGACATCCAGGGCCGCGTCAGCCAGATCCGCCGCCAGATCGAGGAGACCACCAGCGATTACGACCGCGAGAAGCTCCAGGAGCGCCTCGCCAAGCTCGCCGGCGGTGTGGCCGTCATCAATGTCGGCGCCGCCACCGAGACCGAGATGAAGGAGAAAAAAGCCCGCGTCGAAGACGCCCTCCACGCGACCCGTGCGGCCGTTGAGGAAGGCATCGTCCCCGGCGGCGGGGTCGCCCTCATCCGCGCCCAGAAGGCGCTGGACTCGCTCGTCCTCACCGGCGACGAGGAGATCGGCCTCCAGATCGTGCGCCGCGCGATCGAGCAGCCCCTCCGCACCCTGGCCGACAACGCCGGGCAGGAAGGCGCGCTCATCGTGCAGGAAGTCAAGAAGCGCAAGGGCGCAGAGGGTTACAACGTCGCGACCGGCGAATACACCGACCTCATCAAGGCCGGCGTCGTCGATCCCGCCAAGGTGACCCGCAGCGCGCTCCAAAACGCATCGTCCATCAGCGGACTCCTCCTCACCACGGAGGCGCTCGTCACCGAGCTCCCCGAGAAGGACAAAGCTCCCGCCATGCCCGCCGGAGGCGGCATGGGTGGAATGGGCGGCATGGACTACTAAGTCCTGCGCCAGCACAATAAATCCCAACCGGAAAGCCGGGGTCGCAAGACCCCGGCTTTTCTGCGTTGGGGGCGGCCTCCGGGGGGCGCACGAAGCCCCTTGTATCCGGTCACACCCGGATGTCTACTGCATCCTGTCGATCGCGCTTTGAAAACCCGGATAAACGAGCGGGTTGGTATTCGGGTAGCCGTCCGACGATCTCCCGAGCAGTGTGGCATTATAGACTCCGTTCAGAACCCACGGCATGGCGGTGGGTTTCACCTGATTGTCCACCCACGGATACCTTGGGGCCTCCTCAAGGCCGTAGGTCACGGCCAAAACCCCTTCTGACTCGAAGGCGTCAATCATCTCCTGGAACCAATTCTGCTGATACCACCCCTGCGCCAGAAAGTAGGAAAGGAACTCGCTTTGGGTGATGGGAGTCCCGGCCGCCGCCTGGGTGATTGTGTCGTTGATGAACTGGGAGAGCGGGGGAAGCGTCGAGCCAATCGGCACCAGGCTCATGTTGGCCTGAAAAATCTTGATGATGGAAAATTCCGTCGAGGTGATCTGCAAGGGCAGCCCACCAAGAGGTCGAAACTTTGTCTGGTCCTTCACATATTGAATATCCGAATGAACGAGATTCGTATCGGACACGTGCTCGTGCAAATCGATTCCCGCAACGTCGAGATTGTCGCGGGCGACCTCCAGCACGGCAGAAATGATCACGTTTTGTCCCGCCTCGGTTGTATTGAGCGGAGAGTTAAGCGCACCAACAAAAATCTGGAAATCCCACGTGTTTTTCACCCCGTTGACGGTCTTCTTGTTCTCCTCGGTCTTCAGGTCCACGAGCCGCTGGATCAGGTAATTCAGATACAGCTTATACTTCCGCGCCGTATCGGGATTATTGTTGGGCTGGATCTCAAACATCGGTTCGTTTCCTGTGACCAGGATATCGATGTCATCCCCACGGTTGTTGGTGATCAGGAGATTCTCTATGGAAGCCACCATTTCATCGATTTCCGCCCGGCCCGCCGGGGTCGTGAAATCGGGGAACTGCCCCGCCGGGATGGTTGCCCCCACGGGATAGGGGTAGGAAAAATCATGTTTGAGGCTGAGGATGACCTTGACCGGGGCTCCACCGGAGAAAACGGTTTTCGTGTTGATGAGCTGGTCGAGCGCGGCGATGGCGAGCGTGTCGGCATCGGTGCTCACACTCGAACCTTCCTGGATGATGTTCCGCTCGAGGATCGCGTTGATCGGGTAGATGGGCTCGCTCGGAGGAGGCTGGAGGATCGGCGCTCCAAAAATCTAGTAGTTCCGCGGGAGGTTCACATAGGCGCGCACCCAGCGCACGCCGGACTTTGCCACGAGCGAGTTGTTGATATTCGCGATCTGCTCGTTATAGCCGGCCCCGACCTCGAGGTTGAGTGCCGGGCCCGCCCCTCCGCCACCGAAGCTCTGCGCCGCAACGATCCCGGAGTTCTCTCCAGTGCTTTGGGCTGCCAGGGGCTCCGACGTATCCGCAGACTCCCCGCGGGTTTCCTGCTTCTCTTCGCCGCATCCGCTCAGCATTCCCACACACAGGATGCACAGCGTGAACTTGAAGAGGATAGGCGGGCTTTTCACTCAGGAATCCGACGGAAGGTGGTTCTCTTTCGATAAGCGGGAGGAAAGCTTGACTCAAGTCAAAAAGCGCTGCTTGCGCGCACGGGCACCTGCCCGATCGTTGCAAACCGTGGCATGGGCATCCTGCCCAGGTCCTGCTGGATTGTTA
>Ga0247844_1001621_pt1 | contig 40334 bp, 39 predicted proteins | sample LaCtaG_FD_192421 | JGI IMG/M metagenome (GOLD analysis project Ga0247844, IMG submission 192421) | Freshwater microbial communities from meromictic Lake La Cruz, Castile-La Mancha, Spain - LaCruzMarch201714.5m_1 | ecosystem: Environmental > Aquatic > Freshwater > Lake | place: Spain: Castile-La... | reverse complement strand
AACCTGTTTATCTGAAATGTGTTTACCTGACACAGCGCCTCCTAGTGGTTTGCTGTGCAGAACTCTATCAGATCAACTAGACAAGTTAATTGTCGCTAGACCAGACAAGATAATTGTCGCTCAATAAGGTAGATTACTTGGCTTAATAAAAAAATCATCCTCGAATAACTCTGGCTTAGCTACGCCATAACCTTGCGCATAGTCCACACCAATTTCTTTAAGAATACTGATAATCTCATCATTTTCTGCAAATTCTGCAATAGTATGAATCCCCATAACATGTCCAACATTGTTAATGGATTCGACCATCGCACGATCGACCTTGTTGTGGGCAATCGATTTAACGAACATTCCATCTATTTTAAGAAAATCGACATCCAAGCTCTTTAGATATGCAAAAGAAGATAAGCCACTGCCAAAATCATCTAATGAGAAACGACAACCAATTTCGCGCAACGTCTGCATAAATTGACGCGCTTTATTGAGATTTGCGATTACCGCAGTCTCAGTGATTTCGAAACATATTCGGCGTGGATCTACCGCATGAATCTTAATTTGATCAACAACATATTCAAGAAAACCTTCTTCTGAAAATGTTTGGCCTGATAAATTAATTGCACATACATAAGGAAAATTTACACCCTTACGCGCAATGATACCAAGCGCTTCACCCACTACCCAGCGATCAATCTTTGGCATTAAATGATAACGCTCAGCTGCGGGAAGAAAGTAGCCTGGTGGATATAATGTACCATCCAACCCTTGCATACGAATGAGTAGCTCACAATGAAGTTCAGCACCAACGGTCAAACTTTCCATGCGCTGAATATATAATACAAACTGTTTTTTCTCTAAACCGAGATGAATGCGAGACACCCATTCAAGCTGATTATTGAGCTCTTTAATGTTTTTATCATCAGAACGATATACATGGATACGGTTACCTCCCTCATCCTTAGCTGCATAGCAAGCAGAATCTACAGTACTTAATAACTCACTCAATGTAGGAGTATGATCTGGTGAAATTTCCGTAAGGCCAACACTAGCACCGACTTTGAATACTTTATCGTCATAAGTAAAACGATATTCTCGAACTACTTGTAATAGACTTTCAACAATTTCTTGCGCTTTAGCTAAATCACAACCCATCAACAATAATGTAAACTCATCACCACCCAAACGCGCCAAGGTATCAGAACTTCGTACTTTAGCCTTTAGGTGATTGGCAAGTTGCCTCAGCAATACATCGCCGGCCATATGCCCACAGGTATCATTAACAATTTTAAATTGGTCTAAGTCTATATATGCTAGGCAGTGAATGCGACTTCCTGTACTAGCATCATCTATTGCCGCTTGGGCTTTACGGTCAAATTCATAGCGGTTAATTAAGCCAGTCAACTCGTCATGTCTAGCTTGAAATGAAAGTTGGTTAGAAAGCGTTCTAAGCATAGTAACATCATGCAACACCGTAACAATGCCGAACGTATTGCCATCAAGATCGTATAGCGGTGAAGCTGATTTACGAATAACGAACTCCTGCCCATCCGCTCTTTCAAGCACTACTTCTTCTAAATTACTATATGAATCCGTTAACCAAATACTATCAACTGGGGTGGTTTTATCCTCCGCCATTAATCGGAATAAAGATTGTATTTTTTTGCTCTTTACTTCACTAAAATTAACTCCTGTAAGCACTTCTGCTGCTGTATTCATAAACAACACATAGCCTGCAGCATTACTAGTAATGACAGCGTCAGCAATGCTTTCAAGTGTGACTTGAACACGCTCAGTCTCTAGCTGAAGGGCATATTTTGACTCTTCTAAATTCTCTAGCATGCCGTTAATACCATGTGAAAGACTAGCTAACTCATCATTTCCACTAAGACTTCTAACTCGTGACGTCATATTAGAGGTGTCGCCAACACGCCCCACATCATCATTCAATCTTTCAAGCCGCAACAGAACTAATCGATCAAATATCCAGCTAATCAATGCAAGCATCAGCGCAATAGCAGACATCGCCCAGAAAAGAAAACTTACGGTTGACTCGCCTTGCTTAAAAATTTCTCGATCATCTACTGTTTTGACTGCTAACTGCCCAGAATTAGTAATATCTTCAACAATAGCATAACCAGCAACATGTAAATCATCTAATGGCTTCACTACCACATCACCACTTTTTAACTTTTCTATTTTAGCAAACTTATCATTGGCTAATGGCTGAATTGTTAGCTTCGCACCAATCACGCTCTCAATATGTGCGAGCAATGATTGGTCAATTTCCCGCACCATAATAAGCGTTCCACGGCGTAAGCTCTTAGTGCTACTTGGTTGTACATCTATCGCAGATAAGATAAAAACGCCTTCAGGCGTCGAAAAAAAACCTAGCGTGTGCTCCTTAGTTGCATCTATAAGCACACCACCCTTACTTACTGCCTGCTCAATTAGTTTTGGTATAAGCCACGGCTTTCCGCTTGTATAATCATAACCCCGCTTATAAACGGCTTCACCTTCAAGATTTACCAGTATGATTGCTTTAACTTTAAGGTTTCCGAACGTTCCATTCGTATAGTTAGACTCAATATACTGAGGGTCAGACAGAGGCATATATTGATAGGTGTCATCCCAGTGAGCATATTCAGCTACTATTCCATCCAGTTGTTGAGCTTGATCTTTCAACAAACTTATTGCACTGTTGACTTGAATTAAGGTTTTGTCTTTTTCTAGCTTAGCATAACCATCAATCAATACGGTTCTTGCAGTTAAGAATAGCAATGTAAATAGCAGCGCCATACCACCCGCCACTACTATCAGCATCTTAGCTCTCAAACCCGTAAAGTGTTTTTCTGACATTTAGTTTACCAAAAAAATGAGTGCATCTTTGCCATCAATATCACCGATATATAGCTATTGTATTGCCAGTTATCTTCAAGGCGGGTTATTGATATTAACTATTAAAAACCTAAGCTATCTAACAAGTCATCAACCTGCTCTTGGCTGGCAACAACATCTACCGCATTTGGATCAATTTGCGGGCCATTCATCAACAGTTCGTTAGTGGTGACTTCAGACTCTTTTTTAGCTAATATTGGTTTTGCCACACTCGGCGAGAAATCAATTAGCAACTGCACCAATTGTTTTTCCATGTCTTGTGCTAGCGCTGTGATTTTTTTAATGACTTGCCCAGTCAAATCCTGAAAATCTTGAGCCATCATGATGTCCATCAATAAGGCCTTAGTTTCAGCAGTATTTTTTTCTATCATAGCTAAATACACCAAGGTTTCTTCAGCTATTGGGTCATATTCACTTTTTAATGAAGGGTTAGCTAATACTTCTTTCCAGTGCTTCTCTATTTTTATGGCGCCTGCAGCCAATTCCGTTTGTAGTGGAATAGCAACGTCAGTTGCGTTAAGCACGCGCTCTGCTGCTTGCTCAGTCATTTTTGCTACATAATTCAGGCGATCACGTGCATCAGGAATATCAACCGCAACCTGTGCCATGATTTTATCTAAACCCAATCCGCTCAGACTATCATGGAGTATTCTTGTTACATGGCCAATGCGACTAAGCAGGTCATCATTCTTTGACATGGCTGGAGTATTATCTGTTTGCGCTGTTAGCTCGCTACTCATATTTAACTCCCAGCCTTCTCAAGCTTCTCAAATATTTTTGATAGTTTCTCATCAAGCGTAGCTGCAGTGAAGGGTTTAACAACGTAGCCATTCGCCCCAGCCTGCGCAGCAGCAATAATATTTTCTTTTTTAGCTTCAGCAGTCACCATAAGTACAGGCGTCTTAGATAACTCAGCATCAGCACGAATATTTTGTAGTAAAGTCAGGCCATCCATGTTCGGCATATTCCAGTCTGAAACAACAAAATCAAAACCACCACCTTTCAGTTTGCCAAGCGCTATTACTCCATCTTCAGCCTCATCAACATTGGTGTAGCCAAGCTCTTTAAGTAGGTTACGTACAATCCTGCGCATGGTTGAAAAGTCATCCACAACAAGAAATTTAGTATTTGGGTTAGCCATGCATTACTCCATTTAAAATAGTCATTTTGAGAACCTTAAATCAGCCTCGAAGATTCTATATGACTCATTCTGTTTATTCTAAGTTAATTATTACTTAGTTAATCACCATTTCTATTCAAGATTAGCGATGCAAAAGCTATGCATTTCTTGAATAGCAATTTATATCAAGATTGATTTATCTAGCTAGACTCGCAAAGCGCGAGAGCTATTTGCCATCAGATAATTCAGCACAAGTTTTGGCAAATCGTTCAAGTGAGCTATTTCATCCACCCCGCCATGCGCAACGGCCTCCTTAGGCATGCCATACACAACACAACTTTCTTCATTTTGAGCAAAGTTGTATGCGCCTGCATTTTTCATTTTAACCATACCTGCGGCACCATCTTTGCCCATTCCCGTCAAAATCACGCCTATAGCATTTTTACCTGCATATTCAGCAGCAGAATCGAATAGCACGTCAACAGAAGGCTTGTGTCTATTGACTGGTGGCGCATCACTAAGCTGAGTAACGTAGTTAGCACCACTTCTAGCAAGTAAAAGATGCTTATCGCCAGGGGCAATATATGCATGACCTGGCAAAATACGCTCGCCACCCTCAGCCTCTTTAACCGAAATCTGGCAGAGTGAATCAAGCCGATTTGCAAAGGATCTAGTAAAGCCTGCTGGCATATGCTGGGTAATGAGAATGCCGGGGCAATCTGAAGGCATCTGCAACAAGAATGATTTAATTGCCTCAGTACCGCCTGTTGAAGCACCGATTATCAACAACTTCTCACTACTAATCAATGGGTTGCGTAATAAAATTGGGGCCGCATTATTAGCTGTTGATGCACGTGATATTGTGCTAAGTTTAGCTCTCGCAGCAATGCGAATCTTGTCGGCAATCAAATCACCATATTCAAGCATACCTTCAGAAATTGACATTTTAGGTTTGGTGACAAAATCTACCGCACCCAACTCAAGTGCGCGCAAAGTAATTTCCGAGCCGTGTTCTGTTAGCGTAGAAACCATTACCACAGGCATTGGGCGAAGGCGCATAAGCTTTTCAAGAAAGTCCAAACCATCCATTTTTGGCATTTCCACATCCAAAGTCAGCACATCTGGATTAAGTTGCTTAATCATCTCTCTTGCGACAATCGGATCTGGCGCCGCTCCCACGACCTCCATATCGCGTTTTCCGTTAATAATTTCCGTCAACAAACTGCGAATGAGCGCAGAATCATCAATTATTAGTACTTTTATTTTCATTGAATTTATTCTCGTTTCTATATTTATAGCCTACGCGGCTAAAAGCGACAGATCATCAAAACAGATCGATATCACCACCCACGTCGCTAACTTTCAACTTACTTGCATATGCCTCCTCGCGTTTAACCAACGTGTCATTATGCATATTTTTCAATTTCTTGACTAAAACCCGACCTGTTTTCGGAAAGTAATAGACTTTTCTCGGGTAGATATCTAACAAGTCTTCACTTGTCACACGGATGCGCTCCTCTTTTAGAAACTTACGCACAAATATAGCATTACGATCTCCGACATTCATAGTAGTAAAGCTTTTTAGTACATTACCGCCACCAAAAATTTTGGCTTCTAGATTTTCACGGCGTGCACCGTTGCGAAGCAATTGGTTGATAAGCACTTCCATCGCATAGGTTCCATAGCGCATGGACTCAGAGACAGGGCTATCTTTATCCGCTGCCGCACTATCGGGCAACATAAAGTGATTCATTCCGCCAATTCCCGTCACGCTATCGCGTATGCATGCAGAAACACAGGAGCCTAACACCGTGACAATCACCATATCTTTATCAGTATAGTAGTACTCGCCTGGCGAAATTTTAGCAGCGTCACAGTCAAAGGTACGGTCAAAATACAGCGTTGTTGAGATTTCTTCCTGTAACATACTCATAGCATTCTTTCTCTTACTTTAGTCGGCTTAGCATTTTTACCATCGTTTAATTCATAGACAGTCTTGCCACGCAAATTAAAATCATTAGAAACATATAAAAAATTCTCCGAATGCCCAGCAAAAAGAAGTGCATGTGATTTCATCAAAGGAACAAATCGACTCAATATTTTAGATTGCGTCGGCTTATCAAAATAAATCATCACATTTCTGCAAAAAATAGCATCGAATGGTTCTTTTAAAGCCCAGTGCTCATCCAGCAAGTTAAGTTGTTCAAAGGTAATCAAGCTACGCAATTCATTACGCACTCGGACAGAACCTTCTTGCGCACCAGTACCTTTTTGAAAAAACTGCTTACGGCGCCCGTCAGAAAGCTTACTGACACGCTCATACGGATAAACGCCACGAGATGCAGTTGCAATGACATTAGTGTCAATATCCGTAGCAATAATCTCAACAGGGGGCTTCATTGTACCGAAAGCTTCACATGCCGTCATAGCAATGGTGTAAGGCTCTTCGCCAGTAGAAGCGGCAGAGCACCATATACGAATCGGCTTCTTCAAATTAACTAAGTGTTCAGCGAGTATAGGGAAGTGATGCTCTTCACGAAAAAATGATGTGAGGTTCGTTGTCAGTGCATTTGTAAAAGCTTCCCACTCATCAGGGTTATTCTCACTTTCAAGGTTATCAAGATAGATCTTGAATGAATCATAACCTACAGTTCGCAATCTACGGCCGATGCGACTATAGACCATATCGGATTTAGCCTCGGATAGAGAAATACCTGCATGTTGATAAATAAGTTTACGAACCCTAGCAAAATCTAAGGCTGTAAAATCAAACTCACGATCATTTTGGTTATTTTCTTTAAGCATTACAAACTTTCGTTAAGAATTATCAATAACATTTTTATCGTATTAGTTTACGTTTTTAAACGCTTACCCACAGCGTTAAATCTACACACTGCAGGTCAGTTTATAACGATGCTTATTTAATTGGATTACGATCTTTCATCTGATCAACAGCAATATCTGCAGGATCCACTGCTTTAGGCGTTGGCATAAATGGGTTGCGCCCTTTTAACTCTGTAATTGCAGCATCAGCAGCTCTTCTGTTGCGTTCGTCTTTATTTTTAGCTGCAAATGGGTGTGCTGAATCTTTGTAGACTTTTAGTAAGTCAGCTGCTTTTGGCTCGCGTGCAACTGCACTCTTAATCGCAATTTTTGTAGCTTCATAATTCCAATCTTGGATTCGATCATCCATATCTGCAGTTTGGTCAATAAACACGCCAATACAAATAAAAATATCATCCGCCTCTTCAACAGGAATCGTACCATCTGCAACACAATCCATCACCGCCATGGAAATGCCGCGCTGAGCTGGGCCGAACATCTGCAATGATTGCTTGGTGTTTCTAAGCGTCACTTTATTAAACATTACGGTATTAGGCTTAACCATCATATTTGGTGCAATGATTGCAAGCAAGCCATTCACACCTTCCTTTTGATCGGTCAACGTCCGGCAAAAAGCATCTTCCGCTGCACTCCCGCGTGGCCCCATAATTAAATCAATATGAGCAACATTTTTAAGATCTAGATTATTACTATCTGGTCGAGTATCTATCACCAATCCTTCACCTACTAACACACGATCTATAACAGCCATTTTATTCTCCTGAATATAAAAATAAACATATCAGTATCGCCAGTTTGCGCTACTGCCGTCTTTCTGACTAACACCTGTACTACTTAATTATTGACTTATTAATTAATCTTAAATTTTATAACATTTAATCACCACTATTCATACACAGCCACTGAACATGCTCATTTAACTAATTCTAGTGATGTTCCTTACATTATTCATTAATTGGTTTGTATTTAATTCATGGAACTGCAACAGTTAAATACTCTAATTCATAACACCGAAATCAAAAAAAAAGTTATGACCAATAGTATTAACGGCTGAAAAATTATTTTCTTAAGGCCGATTAAACAATAAATTTAAATATATGACTTCCAAACAAAAAAACCTGATTTAAAAATCAGGTTTTTTTGTTTGGAAATCAGGTTATTATCCGCTTATATCGCGAAAATTAAGATTGGTAATATTGATGTATGCTTACTGCCTATTTCTCAAATTAGCTGCAATACGCAATCTCAAGGCATTCAGTTTAATAAATCCACCCGCGTCGCGCTGATCATAAGCGCCTTTGTCATCTTCAAAGGTAGCAATCGTAGAATCAAAAAGTGAGTTAGTATTACTATCACGTCCCGTCACAATCACATTACCTTTGTATAGTTTAACACGCACCCAACCGTTAACTACTGTTTGCGTATGATCAATAAGCGTTTGAATTGCAACGCGCTCAGGACTCCACCAGTAGCCGTTATAAATCATGCTAGCGTAGCGAGGCATCAGATCATCCTTCAAATGTGCGACTTCACGGTCTAGCGTTATTGATTCAATCGCACGATGTGCTTTAAGCATAATGGTGCCACCTGGTGTTTCATAACAGCCACGTGATTTCATACCAACATAGCGATTTTCAACTAGATCTAAACGGCCAATACCATGCTTACCGCCAATTTTATTCAAATGCGCTAAAAGCTCATGCGACTTCATCGCTTCGCCGTTCAAGCTTACAGGGTCACCATTCACGTATTCAATATCTAAATATTCAGCGGCATCTGGTGCTTTTTCAGGACTAACACTCCAGCGCCACATTGACTCTTCTGCCTCTGCGGCTGGATCTTCTAAATGACGGCCTTCGTAAGAAATATGTAGCAAGTTTGCATCCATACTATATGGACTTCCGCCCTGCTTATGCTTCATATCAACAGGAATACCATGCGTTTCAGCATAAGCCATCAGTTTTTCACGGCTTAATAGATCCCATTCGCGCCACGGGGCAATAATGTGAATATTGGGATTAAGCGCGTAAGCACCTAACTCAAAGCGCACTTGATCATTACCCTTGCCTGTCGCGCCGTGTGAAATGGCATCAGCATTAGTTTTAGCAGCAATCTCAATTAATCGCTTTGCAATTAAAGGACGTGCAATTGAAGTACCTAATAAATATTCGCCCTCATACACTGTATTGGCACGGAACATTGGAAATACAAAGTCGCGTACAAATTCTTCGCGCACGTCATCAATGTAAATATCAGATTTTTTTACTCCTGCCGCCAATGCCTTTGCACGTGCCGGCTCTAACTCTTCACCTTGACCCAAATCCGCAGTATAGGTAACAATTTCACATTTATATTCGTCTTGCAGCCATTTCAAAATAACTGAAGTGTCTAAACCGCCAGAATAGGCTAATACTACTTTTTTAATATTTTCTTTAGTGTGACTCATTGCTTAAACTTTTCCTCAATTAACCTTGCCTAACAACAAATATTCCATTAATGCTTTTTGTACGTGAAGGCGATTCTCAGCCTCATCCCACACTACAGATTGTGCACCATCTATCACTTCTGCGGAGACTTCTTCACCACGGTGCGCAGGCAGGCAATGCATAAAAATTGCATCTTTTGCTGCAATGCGCATCATATCACCATCCACTTGCCAGTCCGCAAAATCACGCAAGCGCTCTTCATTTTCAGCTTCGAAACCCATGCTAGTCCACACATCAGTGGTCACCAAATCGGCACCTTTTGCGGCTTCCATTGGGTCAGCAAACACCTCAAAATGATCATTACCGTACAAATTAGCGCGCTCGGCTTCTACTTCATAACCTGGTGGGGTTGAAACATGCACATTAAAATCCAGCACTTCAGCAGCTTGCAACCATGTATTACATACGTTATTACTGTCACCAATCCACGCAACTGTCTTTCCTTGAATGCAGCCTCGATGCTCAATATAAGTAAAAATATCCGCCAAAATTTGACATGGATGATACTCATTGGTTAAGCCGTTGATGACAGGCACGCGAGAGTTCGCTGCAAAACGTTCAATAATACTTTGCTCAAAAGTACGAATCATCACAACATCACTCATGCGGGAGATTACTTGCGCTGCATCCTCAACTGGTTCACCACGACCCAACTGAGAATCGCGCGTATTCAAATAAATAGCAGAACCACCCAGTTGATGCATACCTGCCTCAAATGATAATCGAGTACGGGTGCTGGCTTTTTCAAAAATCATGACCAGTGTGCGATCTTGCAGTGGCCAGTATTGCTGATAAGCTTTGAATTGGCTTTTAATCAAACGTGTTCGCTTAAACACATGCTCAAGCTCATCTCGATTTAAGTCATTGAATTGTAAAAAATGTTTGATTGCTTTCATTACTCTACTGCGCTAGAAAAGTTTTTATCAACAGAGATAATCTGCTAACTAACTCTTTCGCTTCATCCTCATTCATTACTAATGGCGGTAACAATCGCACCACATTATCGGCAGTTACATTAATCAACAGTTTGGCTTCTAAAGCCATTTTCACCAATTCACCACATGGGCGATCTAACTCGACACCTATCATTAAACCAGCATTACGCACTACAACCACACCCTTGGTATTTTTAAACTCAGCTTCTAAGGATGTCCGAATTAAATCACCCATTTTAGTCGCATTTTCGCACAAACCTTCTTCTTCTATCGCCATAAGCGTAGCCAAACCAGCCGCACAAGCAAGCGGATTTCCACCAAATGTCGATCCGTGCTTACCATATGTAAATACTTCTGCCGCTTTGCCACGTGCAACACAAGCGCCAATCGGCACGCCTGAACCTAATCCTTTAGCTAAACTCATGACATCTGGTTTGATAGTGGTATGCTGAAAAGAAAACCAAGTGCCCGTGCGAGCAATACCTGTTTGCACTTCATCCAGCATTAATAACCAGCCATGTTCATCACAAATGTCTCGCAACGCTTCAAGATATGTGCCATTCGGAATATTAATGCCACCTTCACCCTGTACTGGCTCGACTAAAATGGCAACAACGCTAGAATTTCGAGATGCTACTTGCTTAACAGCGTCTAAATCATTGTAAGGAACGCGAATAAACCCACTCACTAGCGGCTCAAAGCCGGCTTGCACTTTGCGGTTACCTGTAGCAGAAAGTGTTGCCATTGTGCGTCCATGAAATGACTTGTCCATGACAATAATTTCAGGATTCTCTATTCCTTTATTATGACCATATAGACGCGCCAGCTTGATGCTTGCTTCATTCGCCTCGCAACCTGAGTTGCAAAAAAAAACTTTATCCATGCCAGAAACTTCACATAGCTTATCGGCTAAAGCTTCTTGCTCAGCAATATGATAAATATTAGACACATGAATCAACTTAGCAGCTTGCTCACTAATAGCTCTCACTAATTTTGGGTGCGCATGTCCCAAGCCATTCACAGCAACGCCAGCAAGCGCATCTAAATACTTATCACCTGCATCATCCCATAACCAAACACCATCCCCTCTTACAAAGGTAACAGGTTGACGCATATAGGTATTCATTAAATGATCAGACATAACACTCTTTAAACAAAATTTAATTCATTAAAAATAATAGAAAACGGCGACAAATGCCGCCGTTTTAAGACTTAACCTATTGGATTTACCATGCGGCGCATGTCCACGTTTGCTATGACAGACAACTAATGACAGGACAACTAGTTATTATTTATATATCATCAATCAATATGTGTGAGATTATCTGAAAACCCCTTAATTGGCAAGCCTGAGCCCTGTTCAATCATTCCAATCACGACAAACGCGCAAGTTCATAATATAAAATAAGTTATCGTATGAAAATTAATAGTTACCGCACATGTTAAAAAACTTTCAATCTAGACTGACTAGCGCCACCTTACCTAATTGGGGTAGCTTATGGATGCTGGTTGCCGCATTGGGTTTTGCTATTATGGGCGCATTAGTCAAGGTCGGGGCACAAAAATTTAGCAGTGGCGAACTGGTTTTCTACCGATCTATTTTTGGATTAATGGTCATTTACTTATATATCTTCAGCAAAAAACTTCCGCTTGGCACTCCTGTCATGTTTAAACAAATGTCGCGTGCACTGGTCGGATTTGCTTCGCTTGTACTATTTTTTTACGCCATCGCGCATTTACCATTCGCTACGGCAATAACTCTTAACTATACATCACCATTATTTTTAGCTATTTTTACGCCATTTCTACTGCACGAAAAACCAAAAAAAACCTTATTTACTGCTTTAATCATTGGCTTTATCGGTATTTGTTTACTACTTAAACCTACTATTAATAGTACTGATTGGCTGGCAGGAAGTCTTGGTTTGCTTTCTGGCTTAGGCGCTGCACTTGCCTATGTTCATGTAAAACAATTGGGGAAAGTGAATGAACCAGATTGGCGTACCGTATTTTACTTCACCTTAGTTTCAACAGTTGGCGCTGGCCTATGGATGTTCTTTGACAATTTTCATGCGCTTGTTTTGCAGGATCTCCCTATTTTATTAGGCTTAGGATTTTCTGCCACCATTGCCCAATTAGCTATGACGCGCGCATACCGCACTGGTGAGACGCTTGTTGTTGCAAGTTTGGCCTACTTAACGGTTGTGCTTGCAAGTCTATTCGGCGTTATATGGTGGAATGAATATTTGAGCTTAGATGCTTATATAGCAATAGGCTTAATTATTCTGAGTGGAATTGTTAGCATACGCAACTCCCAATAAAACCAGCTCTAAATAACAGCAGGCTAACTTAGCTGTGCATTAATATTATTGATGGCATCCGATTCGCCACGAACCTGAAAAAAGGTACCGTTATCATCGGAGCGTTCTTCCAACACCTGAAAGCTTGCGTAGATTTTCCCACGTAGAGGTTGTGCCGACCAAGGAAGGTAAATCTCAGCCTCAACCAGATCTCGCTGAAAAAATGTGACGATAATCTGATGTAACTTCGCAACATCTTCTGGCTTACGTGCGCTCATTACCACACAATTTGGATATTTAATCCGCAGGCTTGCTTCAAACTCTGCTTGTACTATTGCATCACCAACATAGTCAATTTTATTAAAGACGCGAATACGTGGCACGGTATTCTCAACAGCATTCGCACCTATTTCCTCTAGAACTTTATCGGTAACCTCAAGTTGACGTTCAAAGCCAGGATCGCTTGCATCAATGACATGTAGCAGCAATGATGCATCAAGCGCCTCATCTAGCGTAGACTTGAATGACGCAACAAGGCCATGCGGTAGATTCTTAATGAAACCGACGGTGTCACTAACAAGCACACGTGGCACACTCTCTGGATGAAGGGCGCGAACCGTTGTATCAAGTGTAGCGAAGAGTTTATTCGCGACCAACACCTCACTTCCTGTGAGAGCGCGCATCAAGGTAGACTTTCCTGCGTTTGTATAGCCAACGAGCGCTACACTGGCAATTCCTTGGTGTTCTTGTCGCCTAGCTCGCTGCGTCTTACGCTCTGCATCCATTGCAACAATCTCTAGCTGAAGTTCAGCGATACGGTCACGAATTTTTCGCTTATCCAACTCAGTTTGTGATTCACCTGCACCGCGACCACCTTCGCCACTACGTTGTCGCCCTTGCGAACCCGCAAGCTTGGCAGCTTCTCGCATGCGTGGCGCCATATATCCTAAACGCGCAATCTCCACTTGAGCTCGTGCAGCACGTGAACGAGCATTGCGGTGAAAAATTTCCAGTATTACCATCGTGCGATCCATTACTATGCAACCAACTTCAAGCTCAAGATTACGTGCCTGTGAAGGAGATATTTCATGGTCAACCAAGAGCGTATTGATTTCTAAATCATCTGGACTGGCAGCAACTTCATCAAACTCGTCAAATGAATATTCATTATTCACATAACCTCGAATCTCCTGTCGCTTGCCAACTCCAAGGTAAGCCGTCATGTCGAAGCCTGCGCGCTTCTGCACGAACGTTTTGACGACTGTGTATCCCAGCGTTTTCGCAAGCTCACGAAGTTCATTCAGCGATGCCTCAAATTCCATATCAGTCACGCTTGGTAGTTGAACAGCCGCTACGACGGCATACTTCGGTTTCTCTTTAACTTCTTTTTGCATGAGGAAATTGTATCTATTGATTAAACGAAGGCAGATAGTACCTTAAAAGCCAATGAAGACTACGCTGCGTTTGCAGAAATGGATAGTAAACCATATAACCACTTACTAAATAAATGCTTCCATAAAATCTGCAATTGAGCAAAAAAATGTATTTTATATTGACCTGGTTTTTTCACTTGAGAAAAAAATTAAATATTTTCAATAGTAATAATATATGTTGAATTGTCTAAAATTTAGGTGTATAAATTAATCTGTAGTTAATAGCTACAGATTCGTAAGGTGTTACTTCTATAGGAGCTACTTATCGGAAATTCATCAATTGTTTATCTGTCATGTTCGTACATATCAGTTTCAATGACTGAATAATCGGCACCCCATAAGCCGATAAATAACGCCGCTTCACGCGGTGTTATTGTTTTAGCCCATCAGCTTCACAATATTACAGATGTTATCTAATGCTAGACAAAGCTAACATTTAGCAGTAACCTAATCCTCCGACGTTAAAAACGTAGCTTTCTATTTTTTCAACATGGTCTTAACCTCACAATGAAATGCTTGGCCTTAAAATGGCTCACATTGGCATTAGTGTCTTCTGCACTATGTGGATGCTTGGGTGGTAGCATCGCGCAACAAATCGCGCGCTCTTTATTAATGAATGGTGCCGATAAAGTAACTGCCGCAGCATTAGATGAACATGAACGCAAAAAAAAGTTTGCTGCCCAGCAACTACCTCTAAAAGATACTGTTCCCAGTGACTACCAGATTGCTTTTGTGAACTCAGGCTTTGAAAAAATAACGCCTCAAATTGAACCTTTGCCTGAAAGATTATTTGATGATGATAAGCCATTGCAAAGAATGCAGGAGTCTAAATTAGTACAGGTTGAAGTTTGGAGCTTGTTAGTAGGTGATGAAAAACATAACATACTCGAAAAAGCCAGAATACAGGGTTCGACTAGCATCCCACCTAAGTCGGACTGGAAACAGTGGCAGATTGCAATTGGATCTACTGATAGCACAATAAACAATACAAAAAATAAACAAGAACAGGCCATTACATTTTTAATTCCGCCTGAGATGGGTAAAATGCATAGTGGCGCTAAAGCGCTGGTTGAGTTATCTGGCGAAGGTGACTTAAATGTGGCGCGTTATGAATTGAATTGAACGCTGTCAAGCGTCTAGCAAGCCGCTACGCATAGCAATGAGGGCAATTTCCGCCGAATTATTCGCATTTAGCTTTTGCTTAATATTATAAAGATGCGTACCCACGGTGCGCGGACTTAAAAACAATGTTTCAGCAATTTCATTGGTAGTTTTACCTTTTGCCAGCGCCATAAATACTTCAAATTCACGTGGCGACAACACATCAACAGGGTTTTGATCTCCAGACAATTGTTGAATCGCCATTTGTTGGGCTACGCCTGCTTCTAAATATTTTTTACCACTCGCTACAATTCGAATAGCCTTAATCATCTCTTCAGCAGCACTGCGCTTAGTTAAATAACCCATCGCACCCGCATTTAAAACGCGTTTAGGATGTACTGAATCTTCATGTGCGGATAACACTAAAATTTTAGCTGAACTATCTTTTGCCAGAATGCGTTCAATCGCTTCCAAGCCACCAATGCCTGGCATAGTGATATCCATCACCACCACATTGGGCTTATATTCCATATAACGCTGAATAGCCTGCTCACCACTCTCAGCCTCTGCAATCACTTTAATATCATCATCAGTCTCTAATAACATTTTAAAACCCATGCGCACTACAGCATGGTCGTCTACTAACATGACATTGATTGAACTCATTGTGTTTTATCCAGTATTTAGAATTTTATTGCTTTAATTTATGTTGTTAACACTTGCGGTATAGTGATATAGATTACTGTTCCAAGATTCGGTTCAGAATCTAAATGGAAACTTCCATGAAAACCTTGCACACGCTCACGCATCCCAACTAAACCAAAGTGCTGACTTTGATCAACGGCAGCCATATTCATACCGATACCATTGTCTTTAATCATTAGACTAAGCTCACCTCTATTTGCAGATGCTTTTACATCTAAGGCCAATTTAATCTCTATCTCGCTCGCTTGTGCATGCTTTAATGTATTATTAATTGCTTCTTGCACAATGCGATAAACGTTAATATTGAGCGTTTCACCTAACTTATCTAAATTACCTTCTAAGCTCAAACTCAAACGAATATCTGGATTAAGTTTTTGCCAATAGTTCACTGCGTCGCGTAACGTCTCAGAAAGCCCTAAATTATCTAATGCACCGGGGCGGAGCTTGCGGATAATATTGTGCATGCCATCATAAATCTGATTGGCTGCTGCCACTATAGTTTGAGCATTACTTGAAATATCGGGCGCGATATCAAACGACTGTCCTTTAGTTTTATTCACGATTGCCACTGCAAACGTCTTAATTGCAGTGACATATTGCCCAAGTTCATCATGTAACTCTCTAGCTAAACTTCGACGTTCGTCCTCGATATGGGTTTGAATAAGTTGCGTCAGTTGGCGATTTTCCTCCAACTGACGCTCGGCAGCCAGCGACTCAGCCATACGATTCAAGCTATGTCCGATACGCTCAAATTCAGGTAATTTAAATTCAGGTAATCGCGTACTCAAATCACCAAGCTCCATTCGATTAATTGATGCCAAGATAGGTTTGATAGGCTTGAGTGAATGTTTTAATAGCGCGTACACCAATACGTTTAGCAATACAAAAAAAACTAATCCTACCCACATCAATTGGCTAAATCCTGACCAGGCTTCACGAATTGAACCAGCTGCGCTTGATGACACTACAAGAGTTCCATAACGAATTCTACGTTCAACCGTTTCTACAGGAGGCTTTACTAATTTAACAAACCATTCTGGAGGAAGCACCTCACTTTTATAAATTGAATCTGGTGAGGCATAAAGCTCGGCACCTCGAATATCATAAAGCTCAATATGGCTACTACGCACATAGCCAAGAGACTGCAAGAAACCTAGCAATACTTTATCCGTCTGTCCGTATTCAGGATTCAATGCAGAGCTAACAATTACAGTATCTAGCAACTGTACCGTTACGCGACTCGCAGCCTCCACACGTTCACGAATAGAAATCCGTGTATCATTAACTAGAATAGTCCCCACCACCAATATAAAAGCTAAAGACAATAAGGTAATCAATAAATTTAGGCGAAATTTTAAGCTCATGCGCTGAAATGACTTTGTGTTTAGTGCCTAGATTTAAGGCCACTGTTGTAATGACAAGTTAACATGTGTAGAGTTTAACAACTTTATTCAAATCACAAAATAGTGTTATTCACTAAATATACGATACGTAAAATAATAGATGAAAACAGAATTTATCATAGATGCGGCCAAAGTCATTCTGCAAACAATTATAGCCAATGAAAATACGCTGGAATCTCTAGACCGGGCCATTGGCGATGGCGACCACTACATCAACATGAAACGTGGCGCGCACATCATCGTGGAAATTTCTGCAGATTTAGCACTTTTAAAACCTGAAGAAGCACTACATAAAATAGGCTTAAAATTACTCAGTACAATAGGTGGTGCTTCTGGACCATTATTTGCCAGTTTTTTTATGAGTATGGCAAAAGTGCTTGCATCACAAGCACACGAAAATGAAATATTAGAAGAAAATGGCAATGAATCTTATTTAAAAATTGCCGCTGCTTTTGCTGGCGGTGTACAGGCCATTATTCAACGCGGTAAAGCTGATATTGGCGAAAAAACCATGCTAGACGTGCTCATTCCAGTGTCGAATCAATTTGTTTTATTGGCAACACAAAACTGCGGTTTCAAAGCAATCTGCGCAACACTCATCCAGACCGCTGAGTTGGGCATGCTGTCAACTAAAGACTTAATTGCCACTAAAGGACGCGCGGCCGGCTTAGGTGAGCGTGCGATTGGCCATATCGACCCAGGTGCTAAAAGTTGTCAATTAATGATAGAAGCTGTTTGCAACCTAGCACTAGAACGTGCCGATTAAAAAGAGATTCCTAAAAATGAAAAAATTTATTAATAAAACTGATGATGTATTAGTTGAAAGTCTTTCAGGCTTTGCCGCTGCACATAGTGATTTGGTCAGCTTACACTTAGACCCAAACTTTATTACACGTAAAAATAAAGCTGTTAATAAGGTCGCTATCGTCTCTGGTGGTGGTTCTGGACATGAACCTCTGCATGCAGGCTATATTGGTTATGGAATGCTAGATGCCGCCTGTCCAGGCCATGTATTTACTTCGCCCACGCCAGACCAAATGCTGATGGCTGCAGAAGCTGTTCATGCAGATAAAGGCATATTATTTATCGTCAAGAATTATGCTGGTGATGTGATGAACTTTGAAATGGCAGCAGAAATGTTACCTTTTGAAAGCGCCACCATTTATACAAGTGATGATTGCGCGGTTATTAACAGCACTTATACCAATGGTAGGCGTGGCGTTGCTGGCACCGTTATTGTTGAAAAATGTGTGGGTAGCTTGGCCGAAACTGGCGCCAACCTGCAAGATTGTAAAATATTAGGTGACAAAGTAAATAGTCATACAGCAAGTATAGGCGTCGCTTTAACCAGCTGTACTGTCCCCGCTGCTGGTCGTCCTACTTTTGACCTTAGCGAAAATGAGATTGAAATGGGCGTAGGCATTCACGGAGAGCCTGGTCGCAGGCGTGAAACCATGCGAGATGCAGATGCTATTATAAGTGACTGCGTTGATGCTATTTTGTCTGATTTTAAAGTCAGGGACTTCAATGTGGCGAATCAAGAAGCGTTGTTGTTAATCAACGGTTTTGGTGCAACGCCTTTGATGGAGCTATATTTAATCTACAATACTGCGGCCAAATTATTCAAGCAACATACCATACAAATTTCTCGTTCTTTAGTTGGCAACTACACTACCGCACTGGATATGGCTGGCGCTTCCGTGACCTTATGCTTACTTGATGATGAAATCAAAAGTCACTGGGATAGCCCGGTGCATACAGCAACATTAAGGTTAGGAATGTAATGCCTAACCTTTATTGACTTTAATCAAATGTAAACGATCTGCTTAATATAGAGTAGAATTCAATCAGTCTTTTGAAACATTCTCGGGGATAATTTTAGCTATGGCTAATGAACTTTTTAATAATGGTACGCATATTTGCATCAAATTTAGCGACCTGTCTGACTCAGATGCTTCACAGTCAGCCGTTCAATCAAATCAATTTTTAATTGTCAGTGATGGGCATGGTGCACTAATAGATCCCGGTGGCAACATGACTTATAATGCTTTAGTAATGGGGATGGGGAAGTATTTCCATTTTCGCAAACTGCAATATATTTTCGCATCCCATCAAGATCCCGATATTGTTGCATCTATAAACAAATGGTTAATTGGAACGGAATGCCAGGTCTTAGCACCAGCAATTTGGGAACGATTTTTGCCACACTTTTGTAGTGTAGGTAACACCGAAAATCGTATTATCGGCATACCTGACCAAGGAATGAATATCAAACTTGGCAATTCTACGATAAAAGCCATTCCAGCACACTTTCTGCATTCCGAAGGTAATTTTCAATTCTATGATGTCACCAGCAAAATATTATTTTCAGGTGATCTTGGTGCATCTTTGGTACATCATGATCTTGCTGCAGAACCAGTCACAAATTTTGAAGATCACTTACCAACCATGCTGGGATTTCACAAGCGTTACATGACCTCAAATAAGGCATGTCGCTACTGGGCGAATATGGCTCGCACTTTAGACATTGAATCCATTGTTCCTCAACACGGTCGTGCTTTTGTTGGAAAAGCTATGGTTAACCAATTTATCACTTGGGTTGAAAATCTTCAATGTGGTATAGATTTAATGACGCAAGATAATTATAAAATTCCTTAACACCAACATTTAATTGCAGCATTGATAGTCATCAGATAAATCTATGCTGAAGCGCATCTAAATTAAGCTCGTGTAAAATTGCTTTTAATCTTTCATGCGCATTTTTACGTGACTGGCCTGTATATTTAGCAATAATCAACTCATTTTTCATTGAATGCTCCCAACCAACCAGCTCGGTCACCGTTACCTGGTAACCCGCCGCCTCTAGTTGCAAACAACGCAACACATTGGTAATTTGACTACCAAATTCGCGCGTATGGATTGGGTGCCGCCAAATTTCACTTAATGGTGTTTTAGCAAAACTTTCATTCTTATGTAAGCGTAGCACTTCCGCTACTTCTGCCTGACAGCATGGCACAAGCACGATATACTTGGATTTTTTCTTTAAACCAAATTGAATGGCGTCATCTGTGGCAGTATTGCAGGCATGCAACGCTGTGACGATGTCCACATTATCTGGCAATGTGTTGGAAGTAATGGATTCTTCTACACTTAAATGCTGAAAATACATACGCTCAAAACGCAAGTCTACAGCTAACTGACGAGATTTTTCCACCAAATCAGCACGCGTTTCAATGCCAATCACTTGCCCTAGAGTATGTTGTTTAAGTAGCAAGTCGTACAAAATAAACCCCAAGTAAGATTTGCCTGCACCATGGTCAACCATCGTTGGGTTAGAATTTTGCACCAACACCTCATTAAACAAAGGCTCAATAAAATTGACCAAATGGTAAACCTGCTTAAGTTTGCGACGGCTATCTTGGTTAAGCTTACCATCTCGCGTGAGGATATGTAGCGCTTTGAGTAACTCGATTGATTGGTTAGGGCGAATTTCAGGAATTGATGTCATCATGTCATTTTAATGGAAAATAATTATTTTATCTGTGTTGTCGTCAAACAATTAAGTACTGCGTTTTAAGTACTAAGAGCTTGAGTTTTGTCATGCTCTAAATAAATCTCAAATATTTTAAATGATGAAAAAGGACTGAACATGAAAAACGTATTAGCTACTGCAGCAACCATATTAACATTGATAGTGTCTGCTTCTGCCTTGGCAGATGATGTGACGCCAGCAAAAATTGGATTAGATCAACGCGGAGACCGTATTGAAGAGCGCTTAGACAAAAAAGGCGACCGTATTGAAAATCGTTTGGATAATCGTGGGGACCGTATTGAAAACCGCATGGATGCTAAGTCAGACAAAGCGCGAGCCAATGGCAATGTAGCACGTGCCGAACATCTTGAAAAAAAAGGTGACCGTATTGATCAGCGTTTAGACAAACGTGGCGACCGTATAGATAATCACCTTGATAAAAAAGGCGAGCGCATAAACAATCGTCTTGATAAACGTGCAGCACATCGCACCGCGAAACGCTAATTATTTTTAGACAAGGCAATATTATTAAAGCAGACCTTTATTTTAATGCACAATTTTTTAGCTGATATTGAAGGTCGTGCTTTTCGTATGGCGCAGTTTGCTACGAGTAATCGCGATGATGCGTTAGATATTGTGCAAGACACTATGATGAAGCTGGTGCAAAAGTATGGCGATCGAAGTCAAAATGAATGGAAACCTCTGTTTTATAGCATTCTACAAACGCGCATTTTAGATTGGCACCGAAGACAAAATGTGCGCAACCGTTTTAGAAGCTGGTTCCAAACCAATGATGACGATGAAGAAGCCGAAAATGAATTAGACCAGCAACCTGCTAAAGCATCAAGCGCACCAGATTTCAATTTGCAAGATACGCAATTTGGATCAGATTTAAATCAAGCGCTAAGCATGTTGCCATTGCGCCAGCAACAAGTATTTTTATTGCGAGTTTGGGAAGATATGGATATTGCAGAAACGGCAGTTGCTATGCAATGCTCACAAAGTAGCGTGAAAACTCACTATGCACGCGCCTTAGAAAAACTGCGCATACAACTGGAAGGACATCGATAATGAATGCAAATGATCATTTTGTAAATCGAGTTAAAAAAAGCTTAGATGTGAACGAACAAGACATCGATAGCGAAACACGCCAGCAGTTGGCAAGCATGAGGCGCAATGCACTTAATCAACCAAAAAAAATTACTTGGTTGAAACGCGAATATTGGTTGCCAGCAAGCTCTCTGGTGCTATGTAGCATACTAGCCGTTTTCATTATTGTAAACCCTGAGCCAAGCATCAACCCTAGCAATGTTTCCCAAAACCAAGCCATATTAAAAAAACAAGATGCCCAGGTAGCCGTCATGGAGTTACTCAACAATGGTGATGAATTAGACTTGGTAAATGACCCTTATTTCTACATTTGGGCAGACGAAGTATTAATTGAAGATAATCCAGATTATGCTGTTTAGAACTTTATCAGCATTCATTTTTCTGCTCTACATGATAACTGCACATGGCCAAGAGTTACCTAAAAAATCGACCATAACGCCCATTGACTTAATTGAATTACTGGGTGAATTTAACGATGAAGAGGTAGAAGACCTGGAAGCTTCAATGAGAGATATAGAAAGTAAACAGAATACCGCAAACCAAAAGAAAACAAACTTTTCAACACTGGAAAACTCCAAAAAAGGAGCTCAATAATGATTTCACGAATTACATTGTTACATAATAGACGAGTTTTATTGCTTGCCTTAGCTATATTATTAAGCTTTTGTTTCTTTGCAACAAAAAGCCATGCCGAAGCAGGAAATGAATCAAATAACAACCCTATTGCCTGGGATAGCTTGAACCCACAACAGCAAGAAACCTTAAGCTCTATTAAAGATCGTTGGGAGTCATTACCTCCCGAACGCCAACAGCGTTTAAGTAACGGTGCGAGCAAATGGGCAAGCATGGGACCTGAGCAAAGAGAACAAGTAAAAGAACGTTTGACTCGGTTTAAAAACTTATCACCTGAAGAAAAATCTGAAGTGAAGGAGAACATGCGTAAATTTAAAAATTTACCGCCTGAAGAACGCAAAGCCTTACATGCTCGCTGGAAAAACATGTCGCCTGATCAACGTAATGCATTTCGTGAGCGTATTAAAAATATGAATCCAGAAGAGCGCAGGCAACTGCGTGAGAAAAGAATGCGAATGAAACAAGAAATAAGAGCGCGCAAAGGTAATTAATAGAAGCGCCCTAAAGATAAAAAGTGAGATTATTGGGCTGAATGTTAAAATGAACGCTTAAGTAGAAAAATTCAATGCCTCGAAAAATAAAAATTTTTATGCAAGACGAGGCGCGAGAGAATTTTGGGTGCGATGCATAAGCTTTATATGTGAGCAATCAAAATCATTGAGTTACGAACTATTGCGACATACGACTTTGCAAATTCTTTAGGACTTAGCAAATCGGAGTACCCCTTGAGGTACAACATTTTTATTTTTAGAGGTATTTAATGGCAATTCAATGGTATCCGGGTCATATGACTCAAGCACGCAAAAAAGCCGAAGAAACAATGGAATTTATGGACATTGTGATTGAGGTGCTGGATGCGCGCGTGCCTGAGGCGAGCCATAATCCTGTGATTAACGAAATGCGTTTGTTCAGACAGCGTCCTAATCTAAAAATACTCAATAAATCCGACTTGGCTGATCCTAAAGCAACTGAAGCTTGGCTGAATTATTTTAACCGTCAACCTAACACCAAAGCTGTTGCACTTTCTTGCAAAAAACCGGGTGAAGCCAATAAGATTTTAAAGCATTGTTTAACGCTCACGCCACACCGTGGCACACATTTAAAGCCATTGCGCATGATGATTATGGGTATTCCTAACGTTGGTAAGTCAACCTTGATGAATGCATTATTGAATCGCCGTGTGGCTAAAGTGGGAGATGAGCCAGCAGTGACTAAAAGTCAGCAACGCTTTGATATCTCTGAAACCATGAGTATCACCGATACCCCAGGCATGATGTGGCCAAAAATTCAATATGAATCTGATGGCTATATGCTGGCCGCCAGTCATGCGATTGGACGCAATGCAGTGATCGATGAAGATGTTGCAATTTTCTTAGCCAACAACTTACTTAAAACTTACCCAGCGCTTATCAATATACGCTATAAATTAGACACCATGAAACAAGAAGGTGAATTTTTAGATGTACTCAAAATGGACGGTGTTGATTTACTAGAAGCCATAGCCAAGCGCCGCTCATACAAACGCCATGATGGTTTATGGGATATGGAAAAAACCGCCGTTGCATTTTTAACCGACTACCGTAGCGGTGCGATTGGTAGAATTAGTTTAGAAACACCCATGAGCCGAGAGGCGATGAAGCAAGCAACCCTACCTGTAGAAACAAATGATGAAGATATTGCTGACTCAGAAGAAACTACAGATTAAAGTGCGAGCTAGTCTATTTTCTTAGATAACTGCTTACTAAACTCAATATCTAATTTACTTACTCTTTTAAGTATTTGTGGACCATAGGCATTAACAAACGTCACAAAATCTTCCATCATCATCGGCTCGCACAAACGCTCTGATTCGCCACCGCCGGTAGCTAACAACAAACTAAACATAGCGCCGCTATTCATGGACATTGAATAAAGCTCATTGCCGCTACGCTTCTTTAACCGATCAATTGCAGCACTGGCTTTGGTAGATCTCGCGCTCAATCGCATGTTATTCCTTTATATTTTAATCACTTATTTCTCAGCGGGTGATTATGGCATGCTTTAATCATTTAATTAATAGCTTGTTCTGCCCTTAAACGCTAAAATCTCACGCTTAAGTTTACGCTCCAAATCTAGAAAAAGCCCACTAAAGTCACGCATGCTCAATTCTCTTAACTCGCCGCAGCGCGAGGCAGTCAAATATCTCGATGGCCCTTTGCTTGTTTTAGCGGGTGCTGGCAGTGGAAAAACACGTGTGATTACGCAAAAAATTAGCTATTTAATTAACGAGGCTGGCTATTCGCCTAAAGAAATCGCGGCGATTACCTTTACGAACAAGGCCGCACGCGAGATGCAAGAGCGTGTAGCTAAACTTATGCAAGGTAAAAATACTAAAGGCTTAACCATTGCTACTTTCCACTCGCTTGGACTACAAATGCTGCGTGCTGAAGCGGCATTACTTGGCTACAAACCACAGTTCTCGATTTTAGATTCATCAGATAGTTTTAAGATTGTGGCAGATATTTTAGCCACCACTGATAAGCAATTGTTGCGCAAAACTCAGTGGCAAATTTCAGCTTGGAAGAATGCGTTCATTAATGCAGATCAAGCCAAAGCGCAAGCAGATGAGGAACTCACGCATGCCGCGGCCAAAGTTTATCAACTCTATCAACAAACACTCAAAGCATATCAAGCGGTAGACTTTGATGATTTAATCAAGCTACCTGTTGAATTGTTTGAGCAGCATGAAAATGCACTTAATAAGTGGCAGCGTAAACTTCAATATCTACTCATAGACGAATATCAAGACACTAACGCCTGCCAATATAAACTGGTGAAAATGCTTACTGGCGTGCGTGCTCAATTTACGGCTGTAGGTGACGATGACCAAGCGATTTATGGTTGGCGCGGGGCGGATGTTGAGAATTTACACAAACTCACGGAAGATTTCAGCAAACTAAAAGTTATTAAATTAGAACAAAATTACCGCTCTACCGTGCGCATTTTGCGTGGTGCAAATGCTGTCATCAGTAATAATCCAAAACTATTTGATAAAAAACTTTGGAGTGATTTAGGTACAGGCGATTTAATTCAAGTATCAGCGGCCATGAGTGAAGAAGCTGAAGCTGAGTCAGTTATCATGAAACTGCAAGCACACAAATTTGAGAATCGTACTAAATTTTTAGATTACGCAATTCTCTACCGAGGTAATCATCAAGCACGTATTTTTGAACAATATTTACGTAACCATAAAATTCCTTACACTGTGTCAGGTGGACAATCATTTTTTGATAAAGCCGAGATTAAAGATTTAATCAGCTATTTAAGATTAGTCGCAAATGAAGACGATGACCCTGCATTTATTCGTGCCGCAACTACGCCGAAAAAAGGTATAGGCAACACCACACTAGAGCGTCTAGGTGAATTTGCCAGTTCTCGCAAAATTTCATTATTCGCCGCTGCGTTTGAAGGTGAATTTCAAAATGAAATCGGTAATAAGCAGTTAGATGACCTGCTTAACTTCTGCCAATATATTAACAAGCTACAATTCAGAGCTGTACGAGACCCTGCTGGTGAGGTGCTCAATGATTTACTCAATACCATTCAGTATGAAGCGTTTTTGTATGACACAGAGGATCCACGTGCCGCTGAAAGCAAATGGGCTAATGTGCTTGATTTTATTGGCTGGCTAACCAAAAAAGGTGAAGCCAATACAGAATTTGGCAATGAGTCAGACGGTAAAAACTTGCTCGAGCTTACACAAATGGTATCGCTGATGAGCATGCTAGAAGGTCGTGAGGATGGTGAGCCAGATGCTGTCAAACTATCTACATTACATGCCGCCAAGGGCTTGGAATTTGGTCATGTATTCTTAATAGGTGTAGAGGAAGGCATATTACCGCATCGTGAAAGTATAGACTTAGGCGCCGCAGACCCAACAAAAATTGAAGAAGAACGGCGATTGATGTATGTGGGCATTACTCGTGCGCAGAAATCGCTTAATATTTCATGGTGCAAAAAACGAAAACGTGCTGGTGAGATTCAAATGTGTGAACCGAGCCGTTTTATTGCAGAATTGCCAAAAGATGACGTGCGTCATTTTGGTAACCCATTCAATGACCCCGAAATAAGTAAAGATTTTGGTAAATCAAAAATGGCGAATATTCGGGCAATGTTAGCTAAAGGAAATTAGGCTAAATTTGTGGCTCATTTTTTGTGTCGCCCTAATATATTCAGCCTCGGTTATAATCTACGCTTTAGCATCAACAATATATCCTTTACCTAATCATCACAAAATTACTGTAACAAGCATCCTAAAACTTACCTCAAGAAATAACATAATCATATGCCTTTTATTACCTTAGATAACGCTTCTTTAGCTTTTGGCCATCATGCCTTACTCGACCACGCTTCTTTTCAGCTGGATGCTGGTGAGCGTGTTGGCCTAATTGGAAGAAATGGTGCGGGTAAATCAAGCTTATTAAAAGCCATTGCCGGGACGATTAAACTAGATGAAGGCACCGTGTGGCGCGCACCAAACGCACGCGTGGTATATGTTCCACAAGAGCCTGAACTAGATACCACACACACTGTATTTGAGGCCGTGGCGGAAGGTTTAGGTTCACTACAACAAACTATTATTGATTATCATCAGGTGACCCATGACATGGGCATGCCAGAGGCTGATATCGATGCTTTGATGACCAAAATGCAACATCTACAACATGATTTAGACACACAAAATGGCTGGGCAGCACAATCACGTGTAGAAACGGTATTGAGTCGCTTAAACTTAGATGCTGACGCTTTAGTTTCAACTTTGTCTGGTGGTTGGCGTAAACGTGTTGCCTTAGGTCGTGCGCTGGTTGCAGAACCTGAGGTTTTATTACTTGATGAGCCAACCAACCATCTTGATTTAGAAGCGATTGAATGGCTTGAAGAGCTATTGTTGGGTTTTAATGGTTGCGTACTGTTTATCACCCATGACCGCCGTTTTTTGAATAGACTCGCAACACGCATCACTGAATTAGATCGTGGCATACTCACCGACTTTGTCGGTAATTTTGCAGATTATCAAATTAAGAAGGAAGAGCTAATAGCTGTTGAAGAAGTCCACGCGGCTAAGTTTGATAAATTTTTAGCACAAGAAGAAGTATGGATTCGCCAAGGCATTAAAGCACGTCGCACTCGCAATGAAGGCCGAGTTCGTCGCTTAGAAGCGCTACGCCTAGACCGAGCGGCACGTCGCGAGCGCCAAGGTAACGTAAAACTAAATTTAGATGCTGGCGAACGAAGCGGTAAATTAGTTGCAGAATTAGAAAATGTCAGCAAAGCCTACGGTGGCAGAACGCTAATTAACAATTTTAGTACGCGTATTCTGCGTGGCGATAAAATTGGCTTACTCGGTCCGAATGGTATAGGCAAAACCACATTGCTTAAACTTATTTTAGGTGACATCGAAGCCGATAGCGGTAAGGTAGAACGTGGCACTAAAATCAATGTAGCTTACTTTGACCAAATGCGCGAACAATTAGATGAAGAAGCTACATTGGCCGACACCATCAGTCCAGGCTCTGATTTTGTAGAAATTGGCAATGAGCGCAAGCATGTCATTAGCTATCTGGAAGACTTTTTATTTCCGCCTCAACGTTCTCGTTCACCAGTTAAATCACTCTCTGGCGGAGAAAGAAATCGATTACTACTGGCGCGCTTATTTGCTCGTCCTGCCAATGTGCTAGTACTAGATGAACCTACTAATGACTTGGATATTGATACATTAGAATTACTTGAAAGCCTATTACAAGAGTTTGCTGGCACCCTGTTCTTAGTCAGTCACGATCGAGCCTTTTTAGAAAACACCGTCACGCAAGTCATTGCTTTTGAAGGTAATGGCGTGCTGACTGAATTTGGTGGTGGCTATGATGACTGGCAACGTTTTACGCAACAACGCTTGCAAGATAGCCGCTTGCAAAGTAAGCGTGCAGAAGATAAACGTATCGCAGACTTAGCGCAAACTACAAAAACTAACCCGAATCAAAATACAAATACTTTAACCAAACCAGCATCAAAACTAAACTTCAAAGAAGAAAAGGAACTGAATGAAATTCCAGTTCAGATTGAGCAACTAGAATCCGAGCAAAGTTATATCAACTCTCAACTTGCAGATAGTAACCTCTATAAATCTCAAGCAACACTCGCCAAAACCTTACAAGCTAGACTAATTGAAATTGATAACTTACTAGAAAAATTACTTGCGCGATGGGAAATGCTAGACGCTAGAGCAAGTTAAATAAATAAACCAGCACTTAGGCTGGTTTATTGGACCTCTTAGGATTGCTTTAAACTACTTAATGGCGGGGAGGCGTCATTCATAAACACGCCTGTAAGCCAATAGAATTAATGGCTACTATCTTTTAAAATTTACTGTTACCCCCAAAGTTACCCCAATTAAATCAATGTCACCCTGTTTATCACTTCAATCATAATCACTATAAAGTGTCGCGTTATGTCCTGTTATGTAGCCGCCACTCAATCAAAAAAATATCTTTTTTTCACCATGTTTATGGTTGTGAGGCTTCATGAGCGATATTAGTAAATAAATCAGCTAATTATTTTGAGCATAGATGCTACCACTAGATTGCAACATATAGGTTTATCGCCAGCGACCTACACCAGCAGACCGCACACACTCACCCACGCTACCTGCTACCCCATACCCCCACGGGGGTGGGTGTTTCCGCGCGCATATTTTTACTCTCAGCCACCCCGACAAAAATTTTCAGCTTTCAAAAGTTTTTGACTATGAGCCTTTTCTACTAGTCACTATTTGATGAATTTCCTTTGTTGTTATGTTCAGCTAATTTTCTCGCCAATACTTTTGTAAACGCTGCCAGTATCTTGTCCTGTCTTTCCTTTGGCAGTTCCATTATTGCTTTCATTGATGGGTAACACGCCAAGTCTTTAAGTTGATTGCCAAGAATAAACTCCATTGTATTTTGCGCTTCATAAATTCTAATCATCAGCTTTTCATACTGATAATTTGCCTCATATTTTGCCGAGCAATCGTAGTCAACCCCCCACCCCCCTCTTGGGTAAACATTCAATCCATTGGTTAGACAAATAATTTTATCTTCTAATTTTGCTATGTGCTTCCATGTATCAAGCATTTGTGTGGTCATCTCGCGGATTGGCGGTGTGTTAGATAGATAAGGTTTATTTTTCATGACTAGCACCATAAATTACAAAATATGAATGTGACTGTATAATACTTAATTAAGGTAATTAATTACTCTTTAAAGATAAATTATTACATATTTGGAGATACAATAGATGATTACTTGCAAGCTTTCTGCAATTCTTGGTGAACGTAGGATTAAGATTGCTGACGTGGCTAGAGATGCAGGAATTGGTCGCGCTACGCTAGACCGTTGGTATCACGATAAAGTTAGTTCTTATGACCGTGACGTGCTGTCAAGGCTGTGTGATTACTTACAGGTTACGCCAGCGGATTTATTGAAGGTGGTTGAGCAAGGTAAACTTTTTTAACTTGAATGTGGATGTGGATTTGTAAATAAATATTTGGGGTAGGGTATATGAAGGCTCAAGAGTTTTTAAACAAGTTAAGTGGTTGGTCGCGTATTGGATTAGTTGCATATGTTTTATGGATAATTTTCTGGATAAATATTGCTCTTTCTATTCCACATCATAACTCACCTTTTATGACCAACTTTGGGAGTTACGTTCCGGATTGGCACTTTCTTTGGGGGAAGTTTATAGCAGTTATATTTGCCCCTTTGGCAATTTGGAATGGGAAAAAATTGTACGCTTGGATAAGGGAAGGTTTTAATAAAGACCATACGGCATGAGAGAAACTACTGACTTTCAAGATAAGTTCGTGACGCACATTGTCTATGATGGCGTTAGCGGCTCAGAAGCGGCTAGACGAGCTGGTTATAGCCATGCTAGTGCTAGGCAAGCCTCTAGTACATTACTTGCTACCCCGCACATTCAAGCAGCCATTAGGAACGAACAATATAAATATTTGAATGGCTCGCTAGCATCACGGGCAATTAAAACGCTAGAAACCATCATGAATGACCCAAATTCACCCACTGGCGCAAGAGTTGACTGCGCGAAAACTATTTTAGATAGAGCTGGTTTAATTGCGCCTAAGAGCTTGGCTGTTTCACCTTTTGACAACAAGCCAGTACATGAAATGAGCAAATTAGAGCTTGAAGAATTTATCATTAAAACTCAAGACTTAATCGCAAAGCACGAAAGTCAACAGTCTGTAATTGATGGTGAGTTAGTAGAAAGCTAAAACAGTTTTAATCTTTAGCCGCGCCTAGCATTGGCTTAATTACCCAATGCGAAAACCATAAACCCTTATATGGCTGGTGTGGCTTCTTAACTCAGGGGTTACGCTAAAGGTGCGTATGAACAATGAGCCATCATCACTAGCTAATGCTCGCGCAGGGCAAGCAACCCAAGTGCTGGAAAGATTGACGTTTAGTCTGATGCTTAATGAGCTTGAGTTACTTGAAGGGAAAAGCCAGCGACAGATTGATAGTCAAATTGATGATTTAATCAAAATTGAAAACCGTTATCACCGCAGAAAATCAGAGTTAGCGTGTAAAAGTGAAAATGAGCAGCGGTTAAAAGTCACTTATCAAGCATTACTCAAGTTGCTAAAGGGTGAAAAACAAGATTACCCAAAATCATCGTTATCAGTTGTTAGGCTTGTGGCGGCAGGCTGGAATCTTCAATACACACAAAAAACAAAGCTAAATGAGGCTTATTCCATTGCAAAAACAAAACTAGCCGCGAAGTGCGAAAAGAACAAAAATGGTGCTGGACGCCCAATCAAACATGATGAAGCTTATCTTTTAAATGCTCTAGTACAGCATTATTACCATTACTACGGAGTGCTTCCTACAGGTGGCTTAGACCCATATTATGGTAGCTATCAAGGTGTTGGTTTTGAGTTCATATTTAATGCTTGGCAAGTAATTGCTGAAAGCCAAGTAAAACCTAATACACTTGGTAGGTATTTAGACGATGAAAAAAGTCGTATTTCATTGATTTTTAAAGATAAAAATAACTAATTAAGTCGTTTATACGTAGTGATGCGAATTGGTAACAATGGGTACTCCAAACAACACAGGAGTGCGTCATGAAACAATTAAAATCAGAACTAACTAAAAACATACCTCAAGTATTTCCCGACATAGACCTAATGTCTGATAGTGGTTTTATCAGACTCCCTCAACTCAAGTTTCTACTCTCTGTATCTAGTGCCACTATTTGGCGCGGGGTAAAGAATGGCACGATACCAAAGCCAGTGAAGCTAACAGAACGCACAACCGCGTGGAATGTTGGTTTAGTCCGCGCTGCACTTGCAGCTAAGGCGGTGTAATCATGACTGTCACAAGTGTTAATAATCAGCATCAAACTATTTTATCTGCATTAACTGATAGCCCAAAAAGTACGATTGATTTGCGTCATGGTTACGGAATTATGCAGCCAGCGCCACGCATAAAAGAACTGCGTGATATGGGTTATAAAATTGATACGGTGCGTATTGATGAACACACACCCGATAATATTAATCACAAAGGCGTAGCTAAATACGTGCTACTAGGTATCAGCCATGATTGATGCGCTAATTAACGGCAAGATAGCAAAAAAACCTATAAAGCGTATTGGTAAAAACCAAAATCTGTATGTCACAGTTTCCGTTTTTACACCTACTGCCTCGGGCGAAAATATGCGTATTGGCGTCATCGCCTTTGATGAAAAAGCATGTCAAGCACTGCTGGCACTTGATGAAGGTGACAGCGTTTGTATGACGGGTGAATTAACACCTAAAATATGGCAACCTAAAGATGGTGGCGAGCCAAAGCCAGCGTGTGATTTTACTGCCCATGCTGTTTTGACGCCTTACCACGTTAATAGGAAAAGACAGGCTATTCAAGATGGCGTCTAGTCACTTATTACGACTAGGCGCAATCGGTAGCAAAGGAGGTGGTGTTTTAAAAGCGTTAAAGCATAACAAGCGTGTTCTACCACCAGACGAGCATATTGACGTAACTAGAACGCCACTTAACTACTGCCTAGCAGGTAAAGACACACCAGCAAACATTGCTACCCATGCCAAAGTGCAGATGGTGAGAGCTGGCATTGATAAACCTCGCAAAAATGGAGTGATGGGCGTTGAGATTATTTTCAGCTTACCGATTGACCGACACCAGCAAGATACAAAGCCATTTTTTGCAGATTGTCACTCATGGGTGTTAAAAACCTTTGCAGGTGAGTTGCTAAGTTTTGATATTCACTTAGATGAAAGCGCACCTCATGCCCATGCAGTTCTCTTGCCGTTGATTGATGGCAAAATGCAGGGTAATAGCTTAATGGGTGGTACTGGTAATTTAATGCGCTTAATTAACTTATTTCACAAAGAGATAGCACACCGTTACGGTCTATCTAAGAGCGATAGAAAGCGTTTAAACCTTGCGGATAAGGCAACCATTGAACTAGAGGTTTTAACGCGCCTAAAAGCTGATAACGTCATGAAGTCTAGCGTATGGGCTTGCGTTAGAGACGCAATCCATAAAGACCCGCTACCATTTGCACAAACGCTGTCTATTGAACTTGAAAAGACCACTAGCAAAGCAAATAAATCATTTGTGGATATTAAACGTAGTCACGGTAAAGGCAGCTTTGTTACTTAAAACACTATATAGCGAATTAATGAGAAAAACATACAAACGCTATCCTGTGTATAGCGTTTCATTTCTAACCATATTTGCTATTGAACAATACGGTGAAGTTTAGCGGGTTGGTGACATTGGAAATTATTATTTTTTATTGACTGGGTTGCCCCCCAGCTTTGCCATTTAAAAAATAGCTTAAATCTGAACTAAAATACTCATAGCTTGATTATCAGTTAAGCCAGCTTGAGTGATTCCAGCAAAATCACAATCAATTACCATGCCTAGCTCTTTATCATCCACCTCACGACCAATGACTTTTTCTAGTGCTTCTGTGGCTGCATAATAATTTGCTCGTGCTAGTGCTGCTTCATTTAGCAAAACCTTTGCTTCTGTGAAATATTCCATTTTTATTGCTCCTAATAAATTAAATGTATAACTGTTGATTTTGCTGATAATGCTTTGCTTAGTTATTCATATTGGTAAATCTCCTTTAGGTTGGCCTCAGTTTTTAAATCCTTCTTATTTAAATATTTCTATGCTTGCTTAAATGGAAATACCTTTGCGCCAGCTTTGAGTTCATCTAAATAATCAGCCCATGATTGCATCATGGCGGTACGTTGCTTTAGATAAAGGGCATGGTTGTAAGCAGCACTTACTTCGTTGCGTTCTTGGTGGGCTAGTTGCAGCTCAATATGTTGATGGTCAAAGCCTTGTTCGTGCAATGCGGTGGAGGCTAAACCCCTAAAGCCGTGTCCAGTCATTCTGCCTTTGTAGCCCATGACTTCTAAAGCTTTGAGTATGGTGTTATTACTCATAGGCTTGCTGTGGTTGTTTTGGTTTGGGAAAACCATTTCACCATTGCCCGTAAGCGTTTTAAGTGACTCTAGAATATGTATTGATTGGCGAGATAAAGGCACAATATGTTGCGTTTTCATTTTCATGCGCTCGGCTGGTACTCGCCATTGCTCTGCCTCAAAATCAAACTCACTCCAGCGCGCCCCAATTAACTCGCTAGTTCGCACAAAGGTTAAAGCCATTAACTTAACGGCAAGCCTTGTTAGTGGTAGAGAGTTACTTACATCAATAGCGCGTAACAGCTGGGGTAACTCTTTTATTTCAATGCGTGCGTAGTTTTCTTTTTTACGAGTTTCAATAATATCGCTAGGTTTAATATCGGTTGCAGGGTTGCGTAGGGCTTTACTTTCTTTACCGTGCGCTATGGCGTATCTAAATACTTGCCCTATGGTTTGGTGGGCGCGCTTTGCAATATCAAGCGCACCGCGCGCTGCAATAGCTTTAACAGCATCAACCACTTGATCTGCCACTATTTCGTTAATAGGTAGCTTGCCTAGGCTTGGGTATATGTCGGTTTCTAATCTGCGTTTAACATATTCTGCATGACGTGGGCTTTTGCTTGCGTGCCAATGCTGCCACCACTTGCCAGCCCATAATTCAAAAGTGTTGGTTTTGTTTGCTACTCGCTCGGCTTTGTCATCTTTACGTTTACCGCTGGGGTCTATTGGTGGATTACTTGCAATGAGTTTACGGGCTTGGTCGCGCCTTTCTCTCGCATTGGCTAATGACACATCGGGATAAGTACCAAATGAAAGTAACTTTTCTTTACCGTCAAAGCGATATTTGAAACGCCACCACTTACCCCCAGTTGGGGTAACTTGCAGGAATAACCCCAGTTCGTCATATAGCTTAAACGCTTTAGACTGGGGCTTTACATTGAGTATTTCAGTGTTGGTAAGTGCCATACTGGGGTAACTCCAAAGTGGGGTAACTACTGTTACCCCAAATGTTACCCCACTTTACCGTGATATTGCAAGATGTTAATTGATGCGCTAAGAATCAATAAATACGCTGTAACGCTTGTATTTACTAGACTTTTGACACTTTTTGATACATCTTGAAACTAACTTTTGGCGGAGGAGGCGGGATTCGAACCCGCGACAGAGTTACCCCTGTGCCACCTTTCCAGGGTGGTGCCTTCAACCGCTCAGCCACTCATCCGTATCTTTCAGAAAACTAAAAACATCAAAAGAGATATTTTAAAATCGGATGCATTATAGTGCATATTATGTTGCCTGTCGCATTTGTAACGTTTGTGAATAAACGAGTTGTGGCTTCATCCAAATGATCCTATGTTTTTCTTCTATAGCATTTTGTAATACCGAAAGACTAGCGCACCAGATTAACCGAACATTTAACCCAGATTTTCCATTAGACAAATTTCCCAATGGAAGCCATTAGCGCAATAGATTGATTTGTAATGGGTTTGGTGTAATTCTTTGCGCTGACTTTTAGTCCAAAATAACAAAAAAATATTCAAAGATTAATCAACAAACAATTTATTATTATTAATCAATCCTTGTAACACAGTATTATCATTTGTGCCTGCACTGTAGGTCGTGAATAAGTTTACATTTGACAATGTAATTACTTGATCAGTCACATTTGCGTTATAAGTACCACCAGTGTAACCACCATTAAAGCTAACTCGCATGACAGTGTCTGCACCAACCTGAACGATATCGATAAAATTAGCTAAGTTGCCAATTCTATTGATTGCCGATGCCTCATCTACAAGTAAATCACGTAAATCAAGTGCGTCACCACCTGAAATTCCATTTACATTATTGTACGTACCTGTACTAAAATCAGTAATTGTATCTTGCGCCACATTTGAAGCTGTTGCATTACGTAAGCCAATTGCGGGTTTATCAGCTAAGTTCCATTCAAAAATATCAGTTCCATTACCACCTGTTAATGTGTCATTGCCTGCGCCCGCAATAATCCTATCATTGCCGTCGCCTGCACTAATAAAATTATCACCACTACCTCCAGTAATACGGTTATTTTCTACGTTACCAGTTACATTGACATTAAAGGCGCTTTTTACGAGTACATTTTCAAAGTTAGTAGCAATAGTGTAGCTACCAAAATTATAACCAACTTCAAATTCAACAGTATCAACACCTTGATTAGAATCTTCAGTCAAAATATCACCAACGTTATCTACACGGTATATATCATCGCCTAAACCACCAATCATAGTATCGGCGCCTGTACCGCCATCCAACACATCATTCTCGACGCCGCCATCCAGTCTGTCATTTCCATCACCACCATCTAAAAAGTCTGCACTACCAAAGCCATTCAATATATCATTACCACCTAAGCCTTGAATATAGTCACGTCCAGCATCACCCGTGAGCGTATTGATATTGCCATCACCATCTAGCACACTGCCTGTTCGTAACTCGTACTGTTGATTTATCGCTGTTTCTACCACATCTTGTATTCGTGTATCTGTTAGTACTGGCTTATTAGCCTCAGAGAAAAAAGCTAAATTATCTAATGAAAATGATGTCCAACCTGCACCAGCATTTGGTGCGCCATTAACATTGGGTGCAGCGGAATCTTTATATTCAAGAACTAATATAGATTGACCCGCTTGATCCCAATACAGCAGCTCGACAGAAGTAAAGCCAGAAATTAAGTCGTTAATCTCAACGTTATTAAACACGCGTGTTGTTGGTCCTTGGTTACCATCATATTCAATTAACGTTTCGCCTCCCACACGTAACCTAAAGCCATCATCGGCACGCACTCTAAAGTCATAATTGCCGCGTTCAAGGTACATAGTACCAGCCATACGTATTATAGAATCAGTCGTTTGATCATAGCCCGATAAAGTATTTCCTGTTGCCCCAGTTGCCACAGGCGTACCCGTTTGTACCGTCGCTGTTGTAGCATCTGTTTTTAAAAAGTTAGCCAACACCGAGCCCGCACCAAGTGCTTGTCCAGCAGATTGTGAGGCATTTGCAGCACTATTAGGTAAATTGAGACTTTCACCATAATTCAGACTACGTACTGAGAATTTCACATCTGCAGTATCAACTAAAGCAGCCGTATTACTGCCAACAATACTATTAGAGCCGCCCATAAGTGCGTTACGACCATTAATCACAAACTCAAGGTCTTCTATACTATTAATGTTTCGCTGATCATTTATACCTGTGTCAGCCGGATTATTATAAGGAACAGTAATAGCTAATGCGTCATCGGCGTGTATACGGAAACCAGCATTTGCAGCCTGTATTGTATCGTTATAGCCGTAATACTCACCAATCAAACCGTCTGCAATAATAGCCACAGGTTGCGGTGTAATGGCCGTTAAGTCTAGCGTACCAAGGATAGGAATAGAAATGGTTGCGGTATCAAATCCACCATTACCATCCGTAATTCTGTATGTGAATACATCATTTACTGGTATTCCGTTACCCAAAATGTTTTGCGTTTGAATACGGCTATTGTCCAGGGTATAGGTAAAGCTACCATTGGCATTAATCAACAAATTACCATAAATACCGCTTACAGTAAGTGCTGAGCCAAGTGGGACAGTACCAACGACCGCACCTGCACCAGCAATTGCGCCAGTAATTAAAAGCGTGTCATTATTTGGGTCGGTATCTGCAACATTACCGCCCCCACCAAAAATAACATTACCAGCAAGCACCGAATTGGCGGTATCTTCTTGCAAGTTGCTTGTAGGCACGTCATTAATCGCATCTGGGCCGTTAAAGATATCCGTAATCGTCGCTGTACCAACAGCACTAGCATTTGTGGTAATGCCTGCAGTACGGGTTGCTGTAAGCGTAAAGGTTTCACTAACTTCGAATGCTACATCCGGAATAATTGGCGTGCGCACCAACACATAAGTGCCAAGAATAGGAATTGTGGCTGAAGTCGCATTCTCCCATGTAGCGCCATTGTTGGTCGAAACTTGAATGTTAGTCGCACCAGCAGAACCATAATCAACACCACCACCTGTGGCACTGCCATTAGCAAGTGCTAAATTAAACGTGGTGGCGACAGCAGAAGGATTGCTTAATGAAACAACAAAGGTCGCAAACCCTGCTGCCTGATCACTCACTGTGATACTAGATACTGCCAGCGTTGGCGTATCGTTATCTGTACCGCCTGCCCCTGCACCATCGTCACGTATTGTTCCTATGCCAATACCATCAGCAATAGTTGCATTGGTGGGCGTACTTAAATCTACTCTAAAAGTTTCTGCACCTTCATAAACATTGTCATTTAAAATCGGTACAGTGATGGTTTGTATTGTTACGCCTGGCGCAAAAGTGAGTGTGCCAGATGTAGAAGTAAAGTCAGAACCAGACAATGCAGTTTGACTGCTCATATTATAATTTACTGTAACAGGCAAACCACTTGCTGCATTTAAGGTGACTGTAAATGTCATCGTGCCTGCAGCCTCATTGACAGTGACGTCATTGATGCTCAGCGTAGGCGTGGCGTCATTATCGGTAATCGTACCAGTCCCAGTAACCCCGCCAACATTCAAGATTAACGTTTCATTGATTTCATCTAAGGTATCGTTAGTAGTAGCATATCGAATGGTAAACCCTGTGACAGTTGCCGATACAGTCAATACATTTCCCACCAGTGTCACAGTACCTCCACCGGTAATACCTGTAATTGTAGGTACACCATAATCAGTTCCAGAAGCTGAACCGCCAAGCACATTAACGTTATAAACCGTAGCTGCACCCGTAGGCAAAGTCACTGCAAAATCTAGATTGCCGCCTTCTGTGACAGTCGGACTGCTTACTGTTGTAATATTTCTTTCAGTAATCGTAGCTGTACCCACAGCAGAAGCGTTAGCAGTAAAGCCTGCCGTCACATTAGCAGTTAAACTAAAGTCTTCGTTAGCTTCATTGGTTGGGCCGTTTTCTAAAATTGGTGTGCGCACTAAAATACTGGTAGTGCCAGTCGCAAAGGTAGCGGAAGCCACATTTGCAGACCAAGTAACACCACCATTAGTTGAAATTTGTGTAGCATTAGTGAAATCTGCACCTGATGTTGCAGCCAATGCGCTTGGGCCAGTATTTGTACCAGCTAGGGCAAGGCTCACCGTAACAGGCGTGCTACTTGCAGCAGACAACGTCATGTTAAATACCGCAAAGCTACCTGCAACCTCAGATGTAATGACATTACTAATTGCAAGTGTAGGCGATACATCATCATCAACAATCGTGCCCACACCAATTTGACCACCAACAGTTAGATTATATGTTTCACTTACACCCTCATCTATCGTATCTAAAACAGTAGGCACAGTCACAGTAAAACTAGTCACACCCGCTGGCACTGTTAATATGCCACTACTTAAAGTTACTCCATGACTGAAAGTTGTCCCCACGCTGTAATCTGTACCAGAGGTGGCAGTCCCACCGCCTAAGCTATATGAAAAAGTAGTAGGTACGCTAGAAGCATTACTTAATGTCACTGTGTGAACTAATGACGTTCCTTCAAATTGTGATTCTGCTGAGACAGAAGCAATCGTTGGTGCGGCATCATTATCTAGAATCGTACCCACACCTAAATTGTCGTTAATTGTGGCATTGGTTGGCGTTACTAAATTAACGTAGAAAGTCTCATTTGGCTCATCGGTAGAATCGTTAATAATTGGTACAGTAATTGTTTGGGAAATCTCGCCAGGTAGAAAAGTTATAGTGCCTGTGCTGTTTGTATAATCGCTACCCGCTGTGGCGGTACCATTACTAGTGTTATAACCCACAGTGACTGTCTGGCCAGAAACTGCAGATAAAGTCACAGTAAATGTAGCGAACCCTCCAGCAATATTTTCAACAACTGTTACATCACCAATGCTAAGTGTTGGTGTTGGAACCACCGTGATGTTGAGCGTGCCGTCATTGGTCAGGCTGCCGTCAGTGACGGTGTAGTCGAAGCTGTCTGCGCCGACGTAACCAGCCAGCGGTGTATAGGTGTAAGTGCCGTTCGCCGCAATGGTGATCGAACCGCCTGCCGTGGTGGCGAAGGTGCCAACACTGGCCGCGGCAATCGTAAGTGCAGGACCGTCGACATCCGTGTCGTTGGCCAGTAAGCTGGTCACAGACGGGTTGTTGAGGCTGTCTTCGTTGACCGTGATGATGTCGTCTACTGCCACTGGTGCGTCATTGACTGGATTGACCGTGATGTTGAGCGTGCCGTCATTGGTCAGGCTGCCGTCAGTGACGGTGTAGTCGAAGCTGTCTGCGCCGACGTAACCAGCCAGCGGTGTATAGGTGTAAGTGCCGTTCGCCGCAATGGTGATCG
>Ga0247844_1001615_pt1 | contig 40489 bp, 42 predicted proteins | sample LaCtaG_FD_192421 | JGI IMG/M metagenome (GOLD analysis project Ga0247844, IMG submission 192421) | Freshwater microbial communities from meromictic Lake La Cruz, Castile-La Mancha, Spain - LaCruzMarch201714.5m_1 | ecosystem: Environmental > Aquatic > Freshwater > Lake | place: Spain: Castile-La... | reverse complement strand
GACACGATCATTACAACAATCACTTCTGTTATCAAATACGATTCTTCTTATATCACGTCTTTGAGGAAAAGTAATTTCCAATTTAGGATTTTGATTTCCACCTGCGGTATGATATGCTGTATTAATCTTTCCATCATGACTGTTAGGTACAGCATAATTATTATCAAAAATTCCACCAAGTGAATTATAAGTGACATTCACGTTTGGCATACCAGGAACAAGACGCGTGTTATCATCAGTATAAATGGCTAGTTCTGACAAGTTTAATGCGGTACTATTATTTTTTGAAGATACAACTACTTTATTTATTTCAGGTTTTTGACGATAAAACAAGTAAGTGAGATCGGATGCAGGCATTACTTGAAAAGTATTATCAACATTTGAACCTCTTACAAGATTAACAAAAGAAACCTTTTGTCCTTCTTGACGCATAACATTTTGTTCACTTCCTTCAAAACGGTTATAAATTTGTACATTATCAATATCAGCAATATTTATGGTATGACCCAAATCTACTAAGAAAATTCCACCGTTTTCCTGAGTGTGTGCCATATTTTTAAGATTATCATCAATACCATTATTTGAAGAGAATATATCAAGTTGTTGTGACATGATATGAGGTCTGTTTAGAGCAAGATTAGTTGGATTAGAAGGTGCAAGGGGGTTAGAAGACATCACACGAAGTTCAGAAAAATGAAGAGAGCAACTTCCCGCTTTTGCAGGATTGCATGCTGACTCAATTGCAAAGAACTGAGCAGAGTTGGGATTCATGGATAATGTCACAGTAGGACTATTGGTAGTTCTATTATAAACAAGAGGCACACCGTTATTAAGAGGTTTTCCATCCTTATCAAGAAGCATTACAGTAACACCGTTTATACGAGATTTAGTATTGTTATCTTGGGAATTACCAGCAGTGATTTCTAAACGTGAAAAGTCAAGAGCGTTAAGTTCTTTTCCAAAATCAAGAATTACAAAACCTCTTTGACTTGCAAAAAATTCAGGAGGTGTTTGTTGTCCATCTCTAATAACAATTGAATTAACTGTTCCATAATGTGGATCAGAATTTGCAACAATTTTCATAGCAGGATCAGAATATCTTTGATTGGAATTATTAAAAAGTGCAATACTGCGTAATTCCAGACTATCATCCAAAGTATTATAATTTATGTTGGGGTAAATATCTTTTGCAATACGTAGAAAACGAAATGGAATAGCGTTAGCAGGCAGTGTGTTGAAACCTTCTTTACTCTTGGATTTATATAATATGAAACTAATAACAAGAACTGCTAAAAGACCAAGTATAAAGAGGACATAATTATTTTTAAAGTCCATCATCTTTTTTTGTATGTTTTATATAAAAAAAGATTATAAATTTTTCTCTAAAGTTTTTTTATCATTCGTCTGTAGTTTAAAAATATTAAAAATAATAAGCGAAAGCAGCAGGTGCAGGTTTATTCATATATTTCATACCACCATAACCAAGACCAACCAATACAAGGACTACAAGTAATAGAAACCACCATTGCTTGTGTATAGGAGTCTTTTCATCTTTATTTTCTTGTTTTTGTTGAGTTTGTTCAGCCATTTTGTATTATGTATTTGAATTATGTAAAAGATTTTTTAAAAAGTTTTTTTTAAAAAAAATTATTTTACACTTACACCTAAACTTCCATAATTTATTCAACTCTCTTCCATTTGGAGAGGAAATCTTTTACAAAAAGATAACTAAAAAACAACAAGATAATGATGAATAAAATATTAAAATACCATGGCAATTTTTCTCTTTCCTTTTTTTCAGTAATGATTTCTCCAACACTTGCAAACATACCAGAATTTGCTAAACTTGTAAGAGGGATACAAGTCCTTTCTTCTTTTAAATTTTTAGGACAATTTGCACCTTGTTGGATAATTTGTCTTGTGCGATATTGCATTTTTTTAACACTCCCATCAGCATTTTTTACATCATAGCATGGTGTCCATTCATTCCATTCAGATGCCTTGCAATCAGGAGGAGGAGGACAACTTTCAGTGAATACTTGACCAGATGTTAAAATATTTTGATTGGAAAATCCCAAATTTTGTTCTTTTATAATACACTTACCATTACCTATTTTATTTTGAATAATAGTAACTTGATAGTCTCTTTGTAATTTACCATTTACTAATCTGCATGGTTGAATCTGATCTAATTGATAGATACAGTCTTGATTATCTCCCTTGTTAAATAATTGATAAAGTAAGTTATTTCTTTTGAGTTTATCAAGGACAGGAACAGTGAGACATTTCATTTGTTGATATGCGACTGCAGTGGAATCAAGGTTGATAGATGATTCTGGATCACATTCAATAGTTCCAATATTTACAACTTCTTGATTCTGAACAACTAAAATATTGGAATTACATGATACTTGTGCTGATGGAGAAATATTATGCAATTCATCTTTAAGTTTTTCAATAAATTCTGTTCTAAAGTTTTTACGATTTTCAAGATTGTTAACAAAGACAGGTTCACTAAAAAGTTTATTTAATACATCATCAAACATACGTTTTCTTTCTTCTGTTGAAAGACTTTTAAGTTTATCGTTAACATCGACACATAAAGCATCAGTTGATGATTCTTGATTTGCTGTCATATTAATTCTACATTTTTTAATGGTTCCTTTATTTGTGAAATTTTGATTGAGAATAAGTTGCATTTGAGAAGAACAATTGGCGAGATCAGATGATCGAAACACTTCACCAAAAAGGACAGGAATGCGTTTTTCAACGTAGGCAATAACGTCGTTGTAAGAATTAAAAGTGGTCATTTTAATTTTTGTAAAGATAAAAATAAAAATCTTTCTATCTTTGTAAAGCATTAAAATAAAAATGTGTGATGAAAACACTGATAAAGGTCATAAAACGTGTCTTGTCAAGACAAAATCAGTATACGTACCTGTGGGTGAACAATCTTTTAGAAATCCTTTAGATCCAACTGATGAAAAATTTTATTCGAATGAGTTTTATGATTTAACAGATTTTGATCCTGTAATAGTAGAAGAAAATGGAAAGAAAGTGCGAAGAGGAAGATCGAATGATAAATCAATAGCAGAAACTTATAGTGATACAGGCAGTATTGGTAGTAGATCGATGAGATGGAATGTAAGATTTGGAAAACGAAGCGATTTTCCAATACCTTTTGATAAGAATCATTATAAAAATAAATTCGAACCGAACATTTTTAACGAAGAGTCCATGCTTCCAAAAATGCAACCCAATTCAAAAAATGTATTAATGGGTATTGAAGTCTGTCTTTATCCAAGTGGTCACGAAGATGTAAATCGTGTTGCAAAAATTACTGGTATGTATTTTACTGATATTTGGAATATTTATGATAAATCAAAATTTAATGCTCATGTGGATGAGAAAGTTAGCGACAATCCTGAATACAATTTGCATATGTGGATTCCATCTATTTATCAGAGTGATTTACTCTTTTCAAATAAAGTTCTTGGTGATCAAAAAGTTGAAAAAACTAAAGCACCTGCTGAACGAATGGAATTAGAAATTCAAGGAAAAAATGTTACACAAAGTGTATATGGAAATCGTCAATTAATTATGGCACCTAATGGACAGGCCGTAACAGGAGTTAGATTTTACAATACAAGTAGCGGAGATAGAGCAATTGAAGGTATTGAATTAGAATTTTCAAATTTCTATGATCGCAATAAAACTGAGAAAACTTATAAACATATTTTAAATGGTGTTGTAAGTAATGGTCAATTTCAATCTGGATTAAATAATTCTAAAATTTACAAACTTCAATGTAATGATAATGAATATATACAACAATTATGGTTTAGTTATGCAAATGAGGCAGAGTCAACTACAATAGATATGCTTAAACAAGTTATACAAGGTGTCTCTGCACTTTTTTCTGGTGATGCAGTTATTAAAGGACAAACTCCTCATCAGTTCGGTGTTAAAGCAATTATCGGTGCAAATAAACTTGTTGTTGAAAATCTTAGTGATATGCAAAAATGGATCGAGTCTATTAATGATGTGCGAACTTGTGACATGACAGGGGATACACTCTATGATGATGACACGATTGAATATATTTATGCTAAATTTATAAAAGAACAGTTCTTATACTTGGATGGCACACCTAGCAATAAATGTAAAACCATTCTTTCAAATTATTGCAACATGACTTCTAATGGTGAAGTCCTTGATGAATCCTTATATGAAGATGGAATGAGCGACATTGTAGGAAAAGTAAATGAAGACATCATTATGAGTAGTGATGAATTAAATCTTAAAAGTCCTAATGGAGATTATTCTCTTACTATTGGAAGTTGTGAAATATGCCCAACAAACAAATTGACAAACACTCTTAACATTATATGGAAAGAAAAAATAAATCACTGGATTAGTAATGAAAATTATTTGAAAGATAAATACAATTACTCTTGTGAATATCAAGAAGATTGTTCAAGTTCTATCATGCTTACAAAAGGTGGTGATTTGATTTTATACAGTGATCTATCAGGATTTAATCAATCAAGACTTATTTGGAAAGCAAGTAACACATCAAACTTTTCACAAGGAGCAGGTGCTCCATATACATTACGTATGCATAATACTGGAAATTTAATTATACTTGATAAGAATGCTAACATTACTTGGTCATCAGGAACAAAAGATATGAAAGAGTTTATGGAATTTTCTGATAATATTGATAAGAAATTGTGTTTTCAAGCATGTCGATTAAATGATATCAATTGTGATAAGGGTATTACAACTTACTGTTCAAAGAAAACTTACACTGTAGAGATTCCATTGTATTTTGAAGAAGATTATACAGATTTTGATAGAAAGAAAAAAGAATGGACACCAAAGAGTTTTACAGAGACTATAAGAGAATTTAATAGAAAGATAAGAGTTCCTATGATTGCTGATGTATACACGGATAAGATATGTCCTTGTACTTTGCCAGAAAGTGATGAAATTATGAGAACTATTAAAGAATATTACGAAAAACTTTTACCTCTTTACCAAAAAGAGTCAGCAACACTTGAAAATAATAGTTCTCCAAAACAATATATTGAACAAGATATAATCAAAATAAAAAATCGTATTAATGAGGTTAATCTTTATAATGCTCTTGCTTCTTATGATGATTCATTAAAACTTCGATTACTTCCTGAAAAGTATTTGGAAATGACTCGACAAAGTGGTGGTAAGTTACGTCAACAATGTTCTTTTCCATGGTGTGCCAAGTCGAATTACAAACTTTTTTCCATGAAGCAAGATATACAAAGAAATCCTTGTAATGAAACAGAGGGTTGTATGGGAGGAGGTTTTGCAATATTTTCAACAGAGGATCCAGGATATAAGGTAATGTGTAACATGCAACTTGGTTTGAAAAATAAAGGTTGTGTTATGAATGACAGACAAATTGGAAGTACCAAATACAAATTAATGGATCCTAATGTGGCACTTATTCCATATCCTAAAAATTTCTTGAATTGTAAGCAAATATTTGATAAAAGTTATACACCAAAAACAGAATGGGTTCCAAGTTTTTGCGAACTTGGAGATGTAGATGTTGAAGATGAATCTTCTTACGAGTGTTTACCAGATCCTTCTAACAATAATATAAAATCCTTTTTTGCTAAACGTCCTGTTTATACACCTGAAATACCTCTTGGAATGGAAGGGTTATGTCCTGCTCCATGGGATTTAGATGCATTATATGTAAATACTGGAAAAGAATGCGAACCATTTGATTGTTCAATAAATTTACAAAGTTTAAGTAGAGGAGTTTGTGATGAAGACGGATATCAAACTATAGAATATCGTGTTATTCCTAATAACTCCCTTGGTAAAACGTGTAATGAAGTTGCTGAGAAAATAATTAATCCTAGTTTAAGCACTTTAGAAAAATCAGAAGGTATCTTTTGGAGTGAGTTAACAAAAGATGATGAGAAGAATTATATATCTGCAACAGTAAAATGTAGAGGAGCATCACCAACACCTTCACCTACATGCCCCACAGGACAGAGATTTGAAAATGGTCGTTGTGTTAATATTGTAACACCTCCAGGACCAACACCTTCTACAACATGTCCAATAGGGCAGAGATTTGAAAATGGTCGTTGTGTGAATATTTGTCCAATAGGGCAGAGATTTGAAAATAATCGTTGTGTGAATATTGTAACACCACCAGGACCAACACCTTCTACTACATGTCCAGCAGGGCAGAGACTTGAAAATAATAGTTGCGTTAATATTTGTCCAATAGGGCAGAGATTTGAAAATAATCGTTGTGTTAATATTTGTCCAGCAGGGCAGAGATTTGAAAATAATCGTTGTGTTAATGAACAAAATATGGATGAACAAAGTTATAAGGAAGATAAAGAAAATGTGACATCTCAAGAGAAAAGTAAACAACAAAAAACGAAGACAATGTTATTAGTACTTTTTATTTTAATGTTTATTTTAATAATTTTCTTTTTCTTTTTCTTTTTTTATTAATAAAATATGTGCACAAGTATTTTAGGAATCTTAAAAATTAATTGTCCAAGTGAGAGAAGCACAAATACTATAAATATAAGTATGTCAGTGCTTAACCAAAAAATTTCTGAAACGATTGTTAAAGTGAATCAACAAAGTAGAAGCAGTTATACTCTTGTGCAAAATCAAAAAGTAGTCTTGATTGGTTATCCTACCTATGGTGTTGTACCTGATTTGAAAATTTTACAAGAAGCAAGATTGAATCTTGTTGAAAAGACAAAATTAGAGAGTACAATTACTGCACAAGATATGACAAATCTTTCTAATAGTGTTTCTACACAGTTTGATGAGTTGCTAAAAAGTGATAGTCCTTTTATTAAAGAAAATACTGATAATATTGTAAACTTGAGGAAAGCAATTACAAATGTAATTAAGAGTTCAAAAACTTTAAATAGTGCTCAATCTGCTATTTCTTCTGCTTTATCTGTGCAAAATCAAGAAATTATAATTAATTTTGCTCCTGGAGTCCCTGATGCAGTTATCGCAGAATATGGTGCTGATATTGTTAGAACACCAGGACAAAGACCTGTTATCCAAATTGATCAAAAACTTGTGAATAATATTTTAACTAATACTGCCATAAGTTCAGTTATTAAATCCATAAAAAATGATGATGTCGTGAATACTGCACTTGCAAAGTTTGGTTCAAATGCTGATTGTGAAATGACATTTTCAGAAGATTCTTGTAATATGGAAACACAAAAGACAACTCTTCGTGGTAAGGTAACACAACAACCAAAAGGAACAGGTATTAAGTGTTTAAATCTTGCACAACGTCAGTTTCCTGGTATTACATGGAGAGCAATAGGAGCAAATGAATTTATTGCGACTTATCCTTGTACTAAAAAAGAAGAAACTTCTTCTCCTACAGATAAAACAGAACTTGAAAAAGAACTTGAAAGAGATTTACAAGGAGATGATAAAGATAAATCAGAATTAGAAAAACAAATCGAAAGAGATATTCAACAAGATATTCAACAAGATACGCAACAAGATATTCAACAAGATACGCAACAACCACCACAACAAGATACGCAACAAGATACGCAACAACCACCACAACAAGATACGCAACAACCACCACAACAAGATACGCAACAACCACCACAACAAGATACGCAAAAAGACAATACAATGATGTATGTCGGATTAGGAGTTGGTGTCGTTGTTGTTCTTGGTCTCGCTTATTTTTTGTTTAAGAAAAAAAATTAAAATTGTTATAATATAATCTTTTTCTATTATAACATAAGAATGTGTTACGGAGTGTTAGGAAATTTGTTCTCGTTTGGTGATTGTAAAAAAGACTTTCCAAAAGCGCAATACTCTCTAAGTGTATCAAGTATAAAATCACAAGTAAAAAACAGTGTAGCAAAAACCAATCAACAATCAAAAATTGAAACGGTTGGCTCTCAAGTTCAAAGAGTTACAATTAACGGATATACAAGTGGATCACCTGATATAATCGTTTCTCAAAGAATGAATGTAAAAGTGGCGTCTTCTACAAAATTATCAGGTGCTATAAGTGATAAAGTAATGATAAATGCTGCCGAAGCAATTGACTCACAACTTGAATCACTTGTAAATGCCAATCCTGTTTTGAGAACACCCAAAAATAAAAAAATAATTTCCAATATTCAAGCAACTGTTCAAAATATTTTGAGATCGGATAGTGCTAAGTATGCAGTACAACAAAAAATGTTAAACACGTTGAGTATACAAAATCAAGAAATTATTATAAATTTTGCACAAGGTGTAACACCAAAAGTTGTTAATAATCCTGAAACCGTGACAACCAAATTTCATGATGGTCGTCCTGTAATTGAAATTGATCAGAACTTAATTAACAATATGTTTGTGGAAACTGCAATGGAGAGTATCATAGGAGAAATTGTAAACAATAGTGAATTGCAAAAATTGACTCATGAATTAGAAAAAAGTATGACAACACCTTCAAAGGTTGCCAAATCAGAGTTTATTATGCAAACATCACAAGACGAAGAGATATATAAAAGTGATGAAAAAAAAAAGAAAAATAAAAATTATATAAAGAGTTTTTATGTTTTCCTTTTCATTATTTTATTTTTTTTAATAATTTTTTTCTTTCGTAGTAATAAACAATAAAAATGAGTTGTTATGCAAAAACTTTTTTATTCTCTATTGGTGATTGCGGAAATAAGAATAAGACTGTAAGTAACTTGAGTCTTAACTCTTTGAGTGAGAGTATTAAAGATACTCAAATGAGTATAAATCAAAGTGCAAAAACTTCATCTGTAACTGTTCAAAATCAACGTGTAGTATTAAGTAAATTCCCTGCCGGTACTGCTAATATTAAGATTTCTCAAGGTATGAAACTTAAAATTGCCTCTAAAACTCAAATGGCAAGCACAATTAAGAAAACTGATATGGATAAATTAGCTAGCAGTTTAACATCACAAATTGATAGCAGTCTTGATACAAAAACTGATATTGGATCTGATCAAGCAATACAAGAAAAAATTAGCAATGTAAAGAAGAGCATTATCTCAGTTGTTAAGAAGACTACTACTATCAAATCTTCTAATGATGCTGCTGCTGAAGCAGTTGCTGTAAACAATCAAGAAATTATTATTGATTTTGCCGAGTTTAACTCTGATATGCTTGAAGCTATTGTTGCAAGATTTAAAGTTCAAGGTTCATCTGGTGCTATCCCTGAAATTGTTATTAATCAAGATTTGATTGCTGATATTCAAATGGAGTCTGCTCTTAGCGCTGTTGCTGAAGCAATTTCTCAAGATGAAACAGTTCTAAAAGCAGAAGCAGAAGTAATTGAACAGCTTGCTTCTAAAGGTGTTGGAATTGGAGATTTAACTTCAACTTATATAAAAGAACTTAATCAAACTATTAGAAAAGCTGTAGAAGAAGGTGGTAAACTTGGCTCTGTTGTAGTAACAGAAACAGGTAAACTCGGTGGAAAGATAGTTGATGTTGTTGGAGAAGTTGGTGGAAAAGCAATTGAAACTGGTGGTTCTGTATTGAAAACTTATGTTATAATTATTGGTCTTGTCATTGTTGCCGCCATTATTGGTTTTGTCATTTTTGGAAAATCTCTTGTAAGCAACCCTGATGCCATCAAGGCAATTGGTTCTACAGCAAGTTCTTTTACTCCTACTGGTCGTTTGGCAGGCGCTGCTTCTGCTCTTCCTTCTGCACCTGCTCTTCCTAAAGCATCTTTCGGATTTGGATCATGTGGATATAGATTTTAAAATAATTTTATAAAATAGTAAAAGTAGGAAAAAACTTTTTATTATAATAATCTTTTTATTATAATAATCAAACACCAATGGGAAATTCCACATCAAGACCAACAAACAAACTTAATATGCTTGTTGAAGAGACTAAAGACTTTTCTTTTAATCTTACTCAAAACATTTCTCAAGCAGCTGAACAAACTATCGTATCCGCACAATCACAACAAGTAGAGCTTCAATTAGGTAGATTAGAAGGTTGTTCTATTAACATCACTCAGAGTGCTAACATTATGGCAAAACAAGAAGCCATGTTTAAAGCAGTATTTACAAACCCTCGTGAACTCATTCGTAAAATTTGTGTGGGTCCTGATAGCATATTAGAACAAGCTTTTTCAAGTCAATCTGAAGTTATGAAACAGTTTCTTAATTCTGCAAAAAAACAAATGGGTGCGAATAGTGATCAGAATCTTAAATTAAAAATGACTAATATTCTTAAAATCAATATTGATCAAAATTCTATTCAGAGATGTTCACAAAATATTTTCACTTCCCAAGATCAAAAAGTTAAGATATTAGGTAATATTTGTAAAGATAGTAAAATTCGTATTGCACAAGATTTAATTATATCAGCAGCACAAGATTGTTTCTTTGAAGTAACACAGAATGCTTTAATGGAAGATCCTGCTATGAGACGTGCTGTAAGAGAGTTTAATGGAGATTACAAATCAGGATATATGGATGATCAACTTGACGCTGGTGCTAAGATTCCTGACGCCTGTTTCAATACTGGTAAAATCACTGTTAGAAATCCTAACTCACCAACTTTGCCAGGACTTGCTTCGTCTGCTGGAATTATCGATGAGAATGATTGTGAAGCGATTGAAAAGGAGATGAAAAAATTGAGAACAATGAATACAATATTATTAACTCTTGTAATAATTTTAATCTTTTCAATGTTTTTTATCTTTTATAAATCTAAACAAAAATAAAATGGAAGCGTTTTTATTTTCTCTTGGTCCTCCTATTATAAAAGGATTTACTGGCATTAATTCCCTTCAAGAAAACTTAATGTTTCTTGCAGCTGTTGCTGTATACACTTATGTTTATTTACTCTATCGTTGTAAATACAAAACTGACAAAAAACCTGCTGTAAGTATTAAGAAAACACTTGCCGCCATGACACCCATTATTATTTATTGCATTGCATTATTTGTAATGTTAACTATATTGCAATATCGTTTCATACCTTATGTGTTCCTTGTATATAATATTGCATCACTAACTCTTGCATTATGGGTTGTGTCACTTACTATATTTTACCCTGCTGTGAGGTTGAGTCATGGAGATTGTTTTCCTTCCATATTAGGAGGAATTTGGAATTGGATTAAAGGAATTTTCTCATAATTTTCACATAATTTTCACATAATTTTCACATAATTTTCACATAATTTTTTTTTAAATTTTTTATATTTTATAAAGTATAAAAAAAAGATGATGGACTTTATTAAAAACAATATGCTAATTTTTGGAGGTATCTTACTCTTAATTATTATCGCTGTGTTCTTCATGATGAGAAAGACAAAAGACGGTAAAGTAAAATCTCCTTCTTCATTTACCATCTTTAAAAAGCGTCTTGATGATAGCAAGTCTAAACCCTCTGTTCTTGCTTCTTCTGGTGGTGTAGCAAGAACAGAAGAAGCAAATGTTTTTCTTACTCAACTTGGAAATGACTTGTGTGCTAAACCATTTGACATAGAAAAATTGGATTCTTATATTAAAATGTCTTCTGATACTTATGAAATTAAAAAACAACTTGGATTATCAGATCTTAGTATAGGTTTAGATATAGACACTGTTCTTGTTGTAGCAATTCTGAAGTCTGCTATGACCGAAGATAAAAAAATAGACTATATCGCTACTATTATGCTTGATAAATTATTAATAACTAGAGGTGAGAAAGTAATTGAATATAACAAAGAAAAAGGAGAGGTAAAAATTTTTATAAACCCATTTAGAGAGTATAACTTTGGTCCTTCTGCTGAAGTCATATCATTTCAAGAGTTTGGTAATCTTTGTTATAAGTTTATGAAAATTACTGCTGATCCTGTTGAATTAAGAGAAACTCTTCTAAAGAGAAATATGCCTCAGGAAAGTAGAGATGCAGAAGTTGCTGTTTCTCAAAAGATTTTCAATGCTATCTCTGTTGAAAAAGTGTGTTCTATGTTGACTTAAGAGAATATTATAAAATAAAAAAAAAATATATTCTCCTAGCACCCTTTTTCTGAGACGCTAGGTATTTACTTTCATTTATAAACTTATTTTATAATATCAGATAGTAAATATTATTAGAACTTTCATTGACATGTTGTTTCTTATTGAAAAAGTGATAAACTTAATTTTATTTTATAATCATAAAATAAAATTAACCCAATTAAACTTATTAAACTTATTAAAATGAATATTAAAAACATTCTAATGAGTATTATATATTTCACAATGAGTTAACTGATTATAAGTAAGATAGGATTCTCCAATAATAAGAAAGAAAAGTAAAAACGTTGTTACAAGAAGTTGAATAAATATCATTTTCGTGACAAATCTTGTTGGATATAATGTATATCTCGTTGATTTATTAAAATCGACATAAAAGTTTTTCATTTTTTATATTTTATACATTAATTATGATGCAAAGCTTTAACTGTATTTAATACTACGTTTTAAACTTTTCTTCAATTCATTTTCAATAATTCTAATGTAATTATTATGAAAGTCAATTAATAACTCAAAAATGATATAATCAAATACTCTACATCTACAATTTATGATGTTATAAGATATTATTCTTGAGATAAGATTAATATTATCCTTTTGAAATCTCTTTTCGTAAATTTTCAAAATGCTTAATAGTTTTTGACTGAGGAAATACATACCATCCATATTATTTTTTTTATTGAAAAAATCATGTCTTTTCTCTGTTAGTAGTTTATGACAATTCATTAAAAGTAGTGGTCTAATTTGTTTAGGAATAAGAAAGTATTTTTGTGTAAACTCTAATATAGATAAGAACTTTGAGAAATTTTGAAATTCCTCTTTTTTCATTCCTTTCCATTTTTTATCATCATCTATTGCATAATTATAAAATATTTCTTTTTGAATAGCGTTTTCAACGGCATGAATAATTGTTTTTTCATTTGTTTCTATATTTTTCCATGATAATAATGATCCAAAAACTGATATAACACTGATAATAATATCTCTAAAAAAATGATATATTATGTGTGAAACAGAAAACATAAAAGATGATTCTGTTTCCATTTTAAACATTTTTTAATGATAATATGTGGTTCATATAAGTAATGTTTTTATTTAAAAATATTTTGTTATTAATTATAAAATACAAGAAATGAATACAATACAAAAACAAATAGTTAAAAGTTATCAACGTGGAGATGGAAAAGTATTTACCCATGTTTATAACAATGAAAAAAAACTTCATTGTCTTAACGGACCAGCAATTGAAACTGATTGTTCAAAAGAGTATTATGAAAATGGAATAAGACATAGAAAAAATGGTCCTGCTGTATTAATAACAAAAGACAATTATATTCGTGCAGAGTGGTGGGAGAACGGCGTTCTCCATAGAGATGCTAATAAACCTGCTGTTATTGATTCAGATGGTTCTATGGAATTTTGGATAAATGGAGAAAAACAAACTAATTTTACCAATGTTTGAACTTTATAGTTACATTATTACAATCACATTCACGAGATTCTTTATTAATGGAAATGTATCTGCTGTTTTGAAAAAAGTTTTCACCAGATGAGTTAACAATACACATAATACCTTTACGAGTTATGATGAAAAAGTTTTTAAAATCAAAGTTTAAAAATACTTTAGTTGGGATATCGTCAACAGGTATAATATCAAAATGAATAGTATTAAACTTTCTTTTTATTTTTGTAAAGTCAGGTTCTTCTGTAATTTTATTTTGATTGATAACACCTTTTAATCTTATGAATTTATTTAGCACATCTTTGAAAAATGCGACGCAATTGTTTTCAATTTCCAAATAAGGATCAATTGTTTCTGATGAGTCTTGGCAGAGTTTTTGAATAGAACAGGACATTTATAAATTATCTATATGTTAGATAATTTATAATTAATATATAAGAGTATGATTTTTTTTCTAAATTTTCTAAAATTCATTCATTTTTTTTCTACAAATAACACATCTTACCTTTTTATTATCATTAGCACAACTTTCAATATATTTGTTAAAACAATTTTTATGAAAAGCGTGTTTACATGATAGTATACATATATCATTCTCCATATCCTCAATACAGAAAACACATTCTTTTGAAAACTTGATATCATTCTTACAACAGGGTTTCATAAGTTTAGAATAAAATGAATGATACTGTGTCACTCTATTTTGATGTTTTTTTTTCTCAATTTGTGAAAGATTTGCAGAACTTTTGAAAAGCAGGAAAATAAAGAAGTAAACAAAACCGAACATATTAAGAACTCCAAGATCGGCATAATTATTATAAGTGTCAATAATAATACATAATACTAATGATGAGAATTTAATTACACAAAAAAGAGTATTGCATGGATTATATAAGAATGATTTAATTTTTTCATCTTTTGTTGAAAGATACATAATTATATATATGTCAAGAATATGATCTAATAAATATGAAAAAAAAAAGTAATTAATTACATCATTATGTAAAGAGTAGAATAGTTTTAATACTGATCTGAACGCGAAAATGGAAGCGAAAACGTTATCAGAAAAGGTATTTGAATAAGACAAGTTCATTTTATTGAAATTTTTATCAAATAGACAGCATCAATTATAATATATTGAAAAAGTCAATTAAAAACAGTGAAGCAAAAAGTAAAATGTCAACAAGTTTAAAAGAAATTAGTTATATTTGTTTAACACGTGTTCTAAACCGTCTTGATAATATCTATCACATTAAAAGTAAAGAGACCACTTATTGTGAACACTTTCTACGCGCAAGTTCAATGGGAATTCAAATGTTGAGAGGTGGTGTTTGTTTACTTATTCATTCAGTATTTCCAAACTATTTTCAAAGTACAGGATCAGATGTAGTAAAAAAGTTACACAAAGATTTATAAAAAATATTATTGAAATTGATTTTTCAATAGAATTACTCAATGTATTATTTGTATTGGGAAATTCTATTGGAAAAAATATATGAAAATGTATTCATTTAGTGACGCTATATTGGATTTTTCCATTTTCTCTATTGCTTTATTTGTCTACATGTCAAGTATCATAAAAATTCACTTATTCAATATTATAAATAAAAGTCATAGATTTAGATGGACACGTCGCGCTCATTTTTTTAACATATATGGTGGAGCAATACTTTACTTAGCAACAATGTTTATTATAACTGCAACATTTGATGGCATGGTTCCAATGGTATTTCTTTGTCTTTGCTTATTCATAAGTTTTAACACGGGATTTCTATGTATTAAAAATGGTAATGTAAATCAACATAATTACTTTCCTATATTTTGTGGTATGATAATCGTAGGTATCTTAACAATGAATATTGTCATGATTCATTTCTTTTGTGAATACAAGAGTGAACATCCTGCGTTTGATAAATTCAAGTATTTGGTAATATTTGGATCAAGTTTTGGTTCAGTGGTGAGTCTATCTAATTTCTTATATTTTTTAGTTTATTTGAAAACAATTCAAAATCAAGTGGAAATCGTGCAACTTGAAATGGTTGTTGTGCAGGAAGAAAATGAGAATTTAAATGAAGATTGTCCTATTTGTCTTGAACAATTAAAACTTAAAAAATGTATAAAGACAGAGTGTGAACATTTATTTCATGAGGAATGCTTAAGAGCAAGTATGCAAACAGCAATGAAATGTCCTATGTGTAGACGGGATTTCACAATTCAACCTTGTTTATAAAACATTATAAATATCATAAAGTGTTTGTTATATTTCCATGGTCTTTCATAAAAACGAAATAAAGACCTATGAGAATTAATACAATACCGATCATATCATTTGATGTAATACTTTCATGAAAAAATATAACTCCTGTGAGAATAACAAATAGAATTGATAAACAAGACCAAATAAGATTTATCATACCAATACCTTTATAAGAGTAAGATTTAACAAGTAAGAGACAAATAACAAGGTAGGATACTACTGATATACAAAAGTAAGTTTTATTGTTTGTAAGGTGGGTTTGTTTTAAGCAACCTTGTGCTAAACATTCTAAGAGCACAATTGCAAAAATTAGAGATATGATGATGGAAAGATTCATTTTTTATATATATTATTTATATATAAAAAAATAAAAAGAATAATAACATGTCCGCATTACAACATTCTTATTGCAAAAATTATAGACATCTTATCCCTCTTAAACAACCAATTAAGAAAAATCCTACAATTCTAGAATTAAATAAACCATTGAGAATCTCAACAGCAAAAGCGAGATACTACTTTGAATTAGACATTTCACAAAACTTTGAACCACCTTTTACAAAAGTATTACATACGTATATTGACGCATTTGACTTTGGTGTAAATCTCTATGAAAGTGATGAAGGTAGAATTCTTTTGCAATCCTATATACAACAGAAGGTAGGATTAAGAAAGATACGATTCTATGAATTTGTATAAAATTATATGAGTTTATTGAAAATTTTTAATAAAAATGTATGGATGTTTCTATGGAATTATTATTTGTTTTGGTGTAATATAAATATAAGAAACAATTAAACGCTTCTTTTGTATATGAGTTTATATAATAAAAATTAGGATCAAATATTTTTTGATAAGATAGTAACTCCTTTTGTGCTTCAGGATATTCATCACTCATACAAAGCATTTCTTGTAATTTATTTCGTGAGGTTAATACCATTTGAGAATTTTGTTTACAGTATATCATACCAAATGGAGAAGATAAAAATTTGAATAGTGATGTAACAATTTTTAATTTTTCTGGTTTTTGTTTGAGCATATTATTATATTGAATGGATTGCTGAATAAATCTTCCAATTAGATTACAATGTTGAGGAAAGTCTTTTATATTATCTTCTGTTATTTGTGTATTCTGTTCAAAACTTGCAATAAGATTATTACATTCTTTTTCTGTTGATTTTATCATTTCATTTACAAATATACCAGACATTATTGATTTTGATTTATTATATTTTTTTATATTTATATAATAAAAATGGATTGTGATCCTGAATTTCTAAAACAAATTCTAAGAAATTACTTATACAGAACAAAAGATGATTGGAATTATATTACACCAGTTGACTTTTATAATAATTATTATAAATCAAACCAAGATTATTTTCTTGTAGATTTAAGACATCCAAAAGATTTTGAAAAATTTCATATCCCTGGAGCACAAAATATATTTTGGTTGAATATTCTTGATGAACAAAATATTAGACGGTTGCCAAAAAATAAACAAATATTTTTAATTTGTTATGTAGGACATACAAGTTCCCAGGTTATGACATTACTAAAATTATTAGGTTATAATGTAATTTCTATTAAGTTTGGTTATGGAACGTCACCTGTAAAAACTGTACAAGTTGCTGGTTGGTTAGATTATAATTTTCCAGTAATCTCAAGTAAATTAGAATAATTTTTTATTTTCTTTTTTTAATAACAATTAAAAATGAGTTCTAAAACTTGTGGAGATATGTATCACTTTGGCATGCCTGGAAATGTAATATGGGCAATGCATATTGTATTTGGATTATTCTTCATTTATCTTGGTTATCTTATCCAGGAAGGCAAACCTGTAAATAAGTTTATTGGAACTGTTCTTGTCGTTATGGGTGCAATGATGATGCTTTATCATGCTCACTTATGGTATTATGAAAGTAATAAGGTAGAATCTTTTAGAGAAAATCCACGTGGAGAAAGAGAACCTATGCCTGAAAGAGAGAATAGTGAAAATAAAGAAAACGCACAATCTTTTGATCAAGATGAATCAGACTACGAAGAATATGACTAATTTTTTAAAATTAAATTATAAATACAAATAATACAGATTTTAAATACAATATTTATTTTGTAATAAATATTGTAACATGTGTGGAATTTTTTTCTATTACAACAATAAACAAATTGAGAATATTCAAAATATTAAACACGCCTATGAAACAATAAAACCAAGAGGTCCTGAAAACACTACTGTTCAAGTTGGAAAAAATACAATTTACTGTTTTCATCGCCTTGCCATTAACAATACTTCAGAAGATTGTAATCAACCTTTTCAATACGTTGACGAGGAACGAGTCCTCGAAAACAATGAGACTTTCCGTGTAATGTGTAATGGAGAAATTTATAATTGGCGACAATTACAAACTCAATATAGTTTAACATTAAAAAACGAAAATGATTGTGGAGTGATTTATCCACTTTTCAAACATTTTAATTACAATTTTGAAGAAACATTAAAACATTTGGATGGGGAGTTTGCAATTGTAATTGTAAAGGAAAATCATGAAGGTGTTCAAGATATTTGGTTTGCAACTGATCTTTGTAGTGTGCGTCCTCTTTTTTATACATTTGATGAAATTAATAAAACTATTGTGCTATCAAGTTTACTATCAGGTATATCAAATATAAATCACATTACAAGTGTTATAAAAAGAGTTGATGGTGGTGTAGCGTATCATTTTAATAAGAGTCTTGTAAAAATTAAAACATGTATTTACGATTACTCTATTACATTGAAAAAACAATTATATTCAGATGTACTGTGTCTTACTAAGGATTATTATATTGTGCAGAATATAGATCCAAGGCAACCAGAAGATTATTTTGATGGTATTATTGAGAAACTTACAAATGCTGTTTATAAACGTATTTGTGATGATAATAAATCACGACCTCTTGGTTGTTTATTATCAGGAGGATTGGATAGTTCCTTAGTTGCTGCTATCGCTGCTAAGTTTCTTTCTGTGCAAAATAAAAAATTACAGACATTTAGTATTGGTATGAAAGGATCAACTGATTTATATTATGCTAAGAAAGTTGCTGACTTTATAGGATCAGTTCATAGAGAGGTTATATTTACTGCAGAAGAAGGTATTAATGCAATTAATGAGGTTATAAAAACAACAGAAACCTATGATATTACCACGATTCGCGCCAGTGTTGGACAATATTTATTAAGTAAGTGGATTACAGAGAATACAGATATTAAAATATTATTAAACGGTGATGGCGCGGATGAATGTCAAATGGGATATCTTTATTTTTTCAAGGCACCTACAGATTTGGACGGGCAAATGGATAGTATAAATCTTGTAAAACAGATTCATTATTTTGATGGATTACGTGTTGACAGAAATATTAGTCATCATGGATTAGAAGCGAGAGTGCCATATCTTGATAAGGAATTTGTAAATTACTTTCTCAATGAGGTTCCTGCAAAGTATAAATTACCCACAACTTTTAATTGTGAAAAATACATGATTCGAAAAGCGTTTGAAAAACTTAATATACTTCCCTCAGAAGTGCTATGGCGTCGTAAGGAAGCGTTTAGTGATGGTGTGAGTTCATTGGAAAAGTCCTGGTTTGAAATATTGTTGGAAAATTTCGAAAAAAGTGATGTACCAGATAAGTTAGATAGAGATCTCAATCCTCCATATACACGCGAGTCGTGTTATTATCGTATGAAGTTTGAAGAGTATTTTAAAGAGCGTAATACAAATGTGATTCCACGATTTTGGTTACCTTCTTGGACGAGTGAGAGAGATCCGAGTGCTAGAAAGTTAAAAGAAATATACACAAAGAAGGATTAATTATGTTAGTTATTGTTATTTCATAAGTATCTTAAATATATCTATATAAGATAAAAATATTCAAAAAATAAATATTAAAACTTATTAAATGTATGCGTTAGCATCCATTCTGAGTATTTTATAAAACAAGTTGAAAAATTAGATATTTATTATACTAAAAATTAAATGATTGCCAAGTAGTTCCGTTAAAACCAAACCATCCTTTTTGAAGCCAAGGTGATCCACTTGTATCAGTAGTATATACTATTAAACCTTCAGAAGGATTAGGAATAGCCAATACTTGACCAACAGTCATTCTTGGAGGAAGAAATCCCTGATTATTGCTTGATAAATCTAAAATAGAAGATGTTGCAGGTGTAGACGTTCCTATACCAACTCTAATGGAATTAGTTGAAGCATCTAAAGTTAACACACGTGAAGGGTAACGAAAAGTTAATCTAACATTTTGTAAATCAATGTTCTGAGATATATCTATAATTTTATTGACACTCATATCTAATCGTAATGTCTGACCTCCAAATCCTGAAAAATTACTTGAATAAGTAAATGGCGTTGATGGTATTTGTAAAAAAGTTGTTGATGTTGATGGCACCCCTGAAATATCTGGTCCTGTCGCGATTACAGTTCCTGCTTGATTTTTTATAACAAAAGTAGAATTAATGCTTGATGACAATGATATATTGCTTGTTTGTAACCTATAATTTCCAGTTAAAACCATTGTTCCTCCGGAAAAATTAAAAGAATTTAATGTGATTGCACTTAAATCTAAAATTGTATTACCACTAGTTGAAATATCAGTATATGTTATAAGTTTGCCTGGGATTGTTAAATTTTTTGATAAGAAATTCGTGCTAATATTTCCACTAACATCAAGAGTAGCAGTTGGGTCATTTTTGTTTATACCAAGTTGAAAGTTAGAAGATCCCATGTTTATACCATAAATACCTCCAAAAGAAGAATTATTTTGATTATTTATTGATATACAGTTTGTTACATCACCTGGAAAATTTGCTAAACTTCCTAGAGCAATATTACTACTTCCATTTACAATACTAAATCCAGTTGCTCTTCCAATCATAGTATTAAATGAACTTGTTCTACTTTGTAATGTTCCTGCTTGATGGCCTACGGATGTTCCATTTATTGAAGAATTAGCTTTCGAACCAACACACAGAGAACCAGCACCTACAGTAGTTATTTTTGGACCTAAAACAACGGTGTTATTAACTCCATAAGGCATTGTGCTATCGTATCCCATAAGCATATTAAAATATCCTCCACCAAGACACTTACCATGTATATAAGTACTATATCCCTCCAAATTGCTTACATCTGTTCCAATTAATACTAAATTATCTGACGAATAACCATTGCTAGGGACGCCATTTTTTCCTATAACAACATTGTTAGATTGAAAAATCAAATCTTTTTGTATGTTGACACTACCATTGTTATTGTTAAATATGTTTTGAGAATTATCAGCAGACCAATAATTAACAGCATTACCAGGCGAAGCTATAATTGCTCGTTGATTATTTCTAACACTAAAAGACATTTTTATATATAATAGATAAAAATTATTTTATTTCTAATAAAAAATAAAATAAAATTGAATGTAGAAGTCTTACGCGCTATCCAATTGCGCCATTAGGGCGTACTATTAAATAATGTATTCTTTAAATAAATTTATTATAATAAATATTTTTTAACCAATCCATCTTCTATAAGTTTTTCATTAAAACATATACCTTCTTCGTCATATTTAAACAATTCTACAAGTAATCTTCCATACTTGTCCCAATCATAACATTTAATTTTTACAAGTGTATTATTACACTCTATAACTTGATCACAATTTTTATCGTCTATTTTATCTACATATTCACAACAATATGATACTAATTTATATTTTGCCTTTTTACCATTCTCAATCTCCTCAACGCGATTTTCCTTTGTTTTTAATGGTTTAAGTTCTGGTGCATTAATTCCATACAATCTACAATTAAATTTTACTAACTCGTCTTTTAAATAAAATACAACTTTACATGTATCACCATCATAAACATCAACAATTTTTCCTACAAACTCTTTGTTATTTAATGAAAATTCTGTTACATCATTATTTTTAACTTGTTTTAACTTTTCTAATTTTTCTTGTTCGATATCCATTAAATTTTGTATAAACACAAAAAGAAAGAATATTTTGTTTTTTTATTTTATTCTTCTTCCATATTCCCAATATTCTTGTGTTCCATCTGCTTTCATGATAGCAGGCTTACCACCTCCTCTATGCAACTTACCATAAAACCACCACTCCATTGTAAAAAAAGTATAATTAAATGACTCTTCCTTTAACACAACAGCAGGTTTATCGTTTTCTCTATGTCTCATACCATGAAACCACCATTCTCTTGACCCATCTTTATAAGTTATAGCAGGTTTATCGTTTTCTCTATGTCTCATACCATGAAACCACCATTCTTTATGTTTCCCACTGATAACAGCAGGCATATCTGTATCATTATGCAAATAAGAACCTTTATAATATTCTAGAGAACCATCTGCAAATCGCTTTTCTTCTACATTTTTATCATTAATTATTTTTTCATTTACTTCTCTTCTCGATAAAAAAAAACACATTTTTATAAAATATTATTTATTATAAAAGTTTTTTTTAAAAAAAATCAGCAATTTCAAATACTATATCCTCGTTTACTGGCATTTTTAATACATTTATAATTTTATTGACAATTACCTTTTGTTTTAATTGTCTTATAAACTTATTGACAAATCTCATTATCTTATTGTATTCATATTCTGTATACTCCACTCCATTGATATAATACTCTGTGTAAACACTTTCTTCAGTCTTACTATACAAGTGAATAGACTCTACAGCAGGTCCACCAAGTCTATGAAAAACTCCATTATTGTACCATACTTGATATAAACATTTTAATGGTAATTCTTCATCGTCAACTAAATCCACATTGTCAATAAAATCGAGAGGGATCTTATTTATGATAGCAGGTGCATTATCTCTATGAATCTTTCCATGATAATACCACACTTCATTGCCATTTGTATAAACTTTTGCAGGGGCGTAATCTCTATGGAGTTTGCCATTCTTGTAATATTGATGGACAAAAAGTTTTTCATAATCATTTTTTGAATTTTTGAAATACTGTCCTGTAAATTTTATTACAGACGGTTTATCGTTGATGCTATCAGCAATAGAAATTTCCATTTATAATAAATTATAATAATTTATTATAATTTATTACTTAAAAAACATTATTTTCAAAATTAAAATTACAAGAAATATTCATTTAAAATATAAATGATAAAATGATTTTAAAAAAAAAATTAAAATGTTATTGTATGTCATTATATTTTAATATCATTTAAAATGGATGAGCATAAAGATTTTAGTGAAGTTACGAAAAGGTATAGCGAATGTTTTCATAAAGGAGAAGAAACAATCGAAAAATTTGATGTTGTTATGTATTTAGAGAAACTTCATGATTTATTTCTTCAGATGGTAAAAGACAATAAATTATGTATTTGTTTTTCAAATGCTGTTTGTAAGTGTAATAATGAGTGTTTTTGTATGGATAGTAATTTTTTCGAAGTAAAAGAAGTTAAAATGGAGTTATCTTCAAATTGTCAATATTATATAGAACTGGTTACTAATAATGTTAATATTAATGTACCTTCAAAAAATAAAAAGACTATTAATATTTTTTCTATAGATGATGACACACAAGACGAAAAACATATAATTCAAGTTATTAAATATGTTCAACAAATGTATATCCACAACGATCCTTCATTGTGTTTTGAGATAGATGATGATAATATAACATTTAAAAATGGTAGGTTTTGTATTTTGTTTAATTATATGACATATTCAGAGGAGGAAGAATAATTTTAGTAATATTATAAAAAAACATTTATATTTTTATTTACAAAAGTATAAATGTCAACAATCCCTAAATAAAAAAAACATTTTTTACAACTATTTTGATAAAACCTAATGAAATATTATTAGAAAATAATTAAAAATATTTGTAAACAACCTCGTCAAAACCTCCATAAAGTGTAATATAATCTTCTCTCCAATTAAATAATCCTGCACCACAAGGACTATCAGCACCAAAATTATTTACTTCAATAAGTGTAAAATCGTTATTATTACCAATAGAAATATCCAGGACAGCATCATGAAATGGAAGTTTCTTTATAATTTCCTTTATAAATGTTTCTAATGGAGTTTTCCATTGAAATTCGCAATTGTTTTTTAGTGGTAAAGAAACAGCAGTAAGTTTGTATTGATAAATAAAACAACGCGCTTCTAATTTATTATTAATATCAAAATCAGGTTGTCTTATAAATAAATAATGAGATTTATCTTTCTTAAAAAGTGTGTTTATAATTCTTGAACTTTTTATAAAGGTTTTGTATACGTGATCAAAACTATTGAAAATACCATTGTGTCCAGTGTCTTTACATGATACAGTATCGAGTTTAACAAATTTTGGAAAAAATATATTATTAGTTTTTTTCAACGATTTAATATCATTTACATTGGAAATTTCAATAAACTCTGAAGGGTAAGTAAACTCTTGTAATTCCTCATACCAGTTAATAGCAGAGTATGAATTAGTTTTTAATAAATATAAAGTATCCCATGAAATATCCTTTTTATTAACAATTACACTCTCTTTGCTATATTTATATGGTATATTATGTTCAGTAAAGTAGTCGATATAGTAGTCTTCTAAATAATATTCTGGAAAAACTATTACATCTTCATTTTCCTTAATATGAGTTAAATCATAATGACAGCAACTATTTTGACCAGTTGTAATTTCTGAAAACATTTTCTTATAAATATTTTTTTTTATTTTTTTAATTTCTTGATGTTAATTAAACAAAAAAAATGATGAACCTTCTCTTGTGCTTGACTTTGTTGCTCACTATTGTCGGTGGTTTGAACTGGGGTGCTCACGCTGCTAACTATAACCTTGTTGATATGGTTGTTCCTTCTCCTTTTAACAACTATGTTTACTATCTTGTTGCTATCTCTGCTGTTATTGTGCTCTTGTCTTGGTTCCAAGGTAAGATTGTTTGTGTAAAGGATGAGGAAAAGGATGAGAAGTATCAAGACTTTTAAAGTATCTATAGGAATACCTTTTATAATAATGGATAGGATATCTTCTCCACTTATATTGAGGTGAATTTAGAACTTTCCACTGCAGATAATAATCTTTTATAAATGGCAAAAGTTGAAATAACATTTATAATATCATAATTATAAATGTTTTAATGTTTTTTAAAATACTTAAAATACTTAAATTAATAATACTTACCCTTTTTTATTAACTTTTTTATTCTCTAATCATCTCATCAAAATCAAGTGCTTCATCCGACGCGTAAACCTTCTTTGGATCAAAACTCATTAAAACTGTTCCTTCAAGTGAACTCATCCTTGATAATGCTACGTATGCTTGTCCTGCACAAAAAATATTCTTACCAATATCAAGTTTTGCATAATTTATTGTTTGTCCCTGACCACGATGTATACTCAACGCCCATGAAAGTTGCAATGGAATATGTTTTCTAATAAAGGATATGTTCGTGATAGGATCAGTATAATCAAAATCATAGTAACCTATAAGAATTTCATTTTCTTTATTACAGAACTTAACAAATACCCCCTCTTTTTCGCATTTTGTAATAACTCCACGACTTCCATTAGCAAGTCCTTCTTCTACATTTAAGTTCCTTGTAAGCATAACTTGCGCTTGTGGTTTTAAAAAAATCTCATCAGGAACAAGAGTGTTTATCAAAGCAGTCGATTCTTCAAAATAGTCCATAACCTCTTGTGGTTGAGATGTATAAGTTGGTGTTATATCAATCTCATTTTTATAAAGCATATCTTTACTTTTGTAATTATAAAAAGAACCAGGCAATTTCTGTATTTCTTCAAAGTTTAGTTTGTCTACATTTACCTTGTGACAGTAAAGTATAGTAGGTTTAATACCTTGTGCTTCAAACTCCTTGTTTTCCTTATTTACTCGACTTTTTAAAATTTCAATATCCTCTTTATTTAATTTTCCGATACGCGCTCTTGATAAAAGTTCAAAAAATCTTGGATCACTTGTTCTATATGTCTTGGTTAAGTAAATATAACTAAAATTCAAACTTTGCCAAACACTACTATTGAAAACGTAATCATCTTTAATAGGTGACAACTGAAGCATGTCAAAAGAAACAATCAGTTGAATACCTCCAAATGGTTCATCTTTTTTCTTAATTTTGCGACACATTATATCAATAAATTCAAAAAGACTCTTTCCAATCATACTTAACTCATCAATAATAAGTAATCTTGTTGATGCAATACGTTTTGTGCTTTCTTTTTTCCATGAAACAGTAAACTGATATTCACCTTTTTGAAACTTTTCAATCATATAGGGTTTAACACCTGCCCAACTATGAACAGTTGAACCACCTATTAAAACTGCTGCAATACCAGTAGAAGCGCATACATGATACTTGATATTTTCCTTTTCGCAATATTCCCTAATACGGTTGATTTGATATGTCTTTCCAACACCACCAGGTCCTGAAATAGCAATGTTTTGCTTATTAACAAGAGCGTTGAGAATTTTAGAGTCCATTTTAAAAAACTTTAACTAACTTCACATCAAAATGTTTTAAACCTGTAAAAAATAATTCACTTTTTTATTTTAAAAAATGATTTTTCAATTGGCGAAATAAAATCTATTGTATATTTCAAATAACTTGATTGACATTTTTATAAATTTGATAAAATGGAGAAAATTCTGTGTTCTCATATTATTTCAGAAATTGAAAAAGGCAATTGGAACACTGTTGACAATAATAAGAAAATTATAAACATCCAATGCTTTCCATTGAATACAAAACAATTAATAAACTTTTCCTATGTGAAACTCACTGTTGAGAAAAACAATGAAAACTCTCATTATAAAGGATCTGTAACCTTTGAATCAGAAATTTCTTTTATGAGACAAAAAGAGGATGAAGGTAATGAGGATTTCGATGAATTAAATCAGCAAACTTTTTATACACAAACTTATGAAAAATTACACAAATGTGTTTGTAGCATGGTAAAAATTCTTGGTAAAATTGATTTATGTTCTTCTTGTAACAATATCTATAAAAAACTCAATGATACTACTAACTTGTGTATGAATTGTGCTATTCAATTATATGTGCAAAAATCAGATACGGAGTGTAGTATTTGCCTTGATGAAAACGCATTAATGTTGCCATATAAATTAGATTGTGGACATGAGTTTCATTTTAGTTGTCTATCAAAAATGAAACACTTTAAGTGTCCATTATGCAGAACAGGATTTACTATTTGAATTTATGTTTATAGGATAAAGGTAAAACATTTTTTTTGAATTTTTTGTATTTATAAAATAAACAATTTTATAAATATATTTCTAATAGAGAAAAATGTCTCTTATCATCCCTGATTTATATTTGTGCTCTCAATTTGAAGCGTCATCTTTTTGCAATAACAAGACTGCCAATATAATTATAAACGCTGCCATTGAAGTTCATCATTCTATTGTTTCTAATATGACAGTTCTTAATCTTAACTGGGATGATATTCCAAGTCAAAATATAAACATAAATAATACGCTTTTTCATATGATTGATATTATTGATTCTTATTTGACAAATAATCAGAAAGTTGTTGTAAATTGTTATGCAGGAGTTTCAAGAAGTTCAAGTATCGTGATCGCCTACATTATGTATAAATACAAACTCACATTAGAAGAGGCGTTACAATATGTTAAATCAAAACGTCCAATAGTTCAACCTAATGTAGGTTTTATGAGACAATTAAAAGAACTTGAACCATTACTCCTCACTTATAAAAAAGCGTAAAAAACAATAAATTTTTCCATAAGACTTTTTTTAAATATTTTTTTTTATATTTCTCATTATTAAAATATAAAATGTTATTCGGACTAACAAATGTTCAAATGATCGCCATTGGTGTTGCTGTTGTTATAGTAATTGTATTGCTTATTATGTACATTAGAAAAGATGAGAAATTCTTTTTCGGCGCTGCACCTGAGTTCCAAGAACAACCTTATTGTGCTCGTGTTCCTGGTATTGATATTGTTGTTTACAAGACTCAAGATTCTCAGTTTCCATTCAAAAAGATTAACACACTCAATTTACAAATGATTGTACAAAGACTTAATGATAATGTAATTGCTATTAGAGAATTACAAGAAAAGGAAAATAAGAAACTTACTACACCTGGACAAAACTGGCCAAGAGAAGCAATGGTGCAATTTAGAAACATGTTGAGATCTATTAAGAGAGATTTCAATAGCATTTCCACACAATGTCGTAACATGGATGATGTCTATAAGACTAATGGTAACGTAATTGTTGCTTCAAAGAAGGAGACTGATTTCCTTAATAATCTTGATAATTATTTGACCACTGTCTTGTATCCTTATATGATTACTGTTAAACTTGATGACGATGATGATATGAACAATGTTTATAATGTGAGTGTCCCTAAATCTTTTTTTGAATTCAATGCATCAAATGAAACTATGAATGATTACGATTCTAATCAAACTCGTCAAGTATTGAGGGTGAGTGATAAATTGTGGAGTCAGTTTATTGAACGATTGGATACCTTTTTGAATAAATATCCTGATAGTGGATTCGTCAAGTTTGAATTTATGAAGGATTATTAATTTTTTATTTTTTTATTTTATAAAAGAGAATTGATTTTTCTTTTATAAAGACTTATAAGAGTATCATTATTGTAATTTACTATTACGATTTAGTAAAATGTCTGCTACAACTGAGAAAAAATCTGTTAAAACTAAACTCACTAAATCTGCTAAACTTGCACAACAACTCTCTCCTGATAATGAAAAAACAGAGAAAAAAGACAAAAAGAATAAAAAAGGAGATAGCAAACCTTCATCTCCTCAAAACGAGGAGGATGTATCCATTGAAGAAGTAGAAGAAACACCTATGAAAAAGAGTGCGAGAACTAAAGACCTTTCTTTTAAGCGCCTTCAATTGAAAGATCAGATATTATTAAGACCTGATACTTATATTGGTAGTGTCAAGAAGGTAAAGACGGGAGAAAACTTTTGGGTTCGTAGTGGTGAAAAGTTCATTCAAAAATCTGTATCATTTACAGAAGGTTTCTTGCGTCTTTTTATTGAAGTTGTTTCAAATGCTGTAGATAATGTATGGAGATCTCATGAGTTCAATATTCCTTGTAAGTATATTAAAATTTCTATTGATAAAGAGAATCATACCTTTTCTTGTTGGAATGATGGAAAGACAATTCCGATTGAACCTCATAAGGATGAGAAAGTTTACATTCCTGAAATGATATTTGGCACTCTGTTGACTTCCTCAAATTATGACGATTCTGAAGAGAGAAAAACATCGGGATTAAATGGTATGGGGAGTAAGTGTCTCGAAAAAGGTACTATCGTGCCTTCCTTTAAAGGAGAGTTAAAAGAAATAGAAGAGTATAGAATTGGTGATAAATTAATTGGTCCTGATGGAAATTCAAGAACAGTATTGGATGTGTTTTTTGGAAAGGGAAAAATGTATGAAATTACACAACCAAGAGGTAATAAATATGTTGTGAATGATCAGCATATCTTAACTTTAAGAATGCCTGATCATAAGGTAATTTTTTGGGATTCTACAAATTATTGTTGGGCAATGTTATGGTGGGATCATGAAAATCAATGCATAGAAGGAAAAAGAATTTATGTAGAAAAAAAAGAAAGGGTGTATATTAATTGTAAAGTAGACGGATGTGACAAAAAATATTTATCAAGATCAAAACTTATAAAACATTATAAAATTTTTCACCCAACTGTAGAGATTCCTAAATCAGGAAAAAAACCTGTTAAAAATCCTGAAATGACAAATGATATAAAAGAAGCAAGAGAAGAAATGGAAGAATTTGCTAAAACAATTTCAGATGATAATATTATTGATATATCAATACAAAAATATATGAAACTAAATAAAACAACTAAAGGTAGATTATCAGGTTTCAAAGGAGAATGTGTAAACTGGGATAAAAAAGATGTTTTATTAGATCCTTATATTCTTGGTATGTGGTTAGGAGACGGATTATCTAAAGGCGACGGATTTGCAGGTGAAGATAATGAGTTGATCATAAAATGGGTTGAATGGGCAAAACAAAATAATTGCGAGATTGTTCACAGTGGTAAATACTCTTTTAGAATTAGAAGTAATTTATCAAAAATATCAAAACCATCAATCACTGAAACTTCGAATATTGAATGCACTGGTTGTAAGCATAAAATATGCACTTTATGTAGCGATGAAACTTTCAAAAATAAATATCATACATCTATTATTAGAAGTAAGACAAATCCATTGAAAGAAGTGTTATCTTATTATAATCTTATTGATAATAAACATATTCCTAAAGATTATTTGATAAACGATAGAGAAACAAGACTAAAATTATTAGCAGGTTTTATAGACACTGATGGAACTGTATCAAGAGATGGAACACGAATAGTTATATCACAAGGACCTGATCATGAAGATTTAATTGAACAACTCTATTTTCTTGTTAAATCTCTCGGATTAAGTTGTTATTTTAGTAAAAGAGATGTTTCTTATGATTATAAAAATGAAAAAAAATATTCTTATTGCTTTAAATTAGATATTACTGGAAAATTAGATGATATACCTACTGTATTACCAAGAAAAAAATGCAGAAATTCTTTTAGAAGAGAAACAATGAATACTGGTGTAATTAGTATAAAAGAATTAACAGATGAAAGAGAATATGTTGGTTTAAAAATTGATGGAGATAAAAGATTTATATTAGAAGATTTTACAGTTACGCATAACTGCACGAATATTTTTTCTAATCATTTTTCTGTAGAGTGTTTTAACTCTGATAAAGGAATTTACAAGCAAAGTTGGAAAAATAATATGAATGAAAAATCAGAATATACGATTGATACAGTTAAATCGCATTATCCTAAAACTGTAGAACAAGGTAAGAATGGTTATACAAAAATATCATTTACACCTGACTTGAAACGTTTCGATATGACTGAATTAGATGATGACACACTTGCTGTAATAGAAAAGTATATTATTGATGTTGCTATGATTGTATCAAGGTATAATGTAAAGGTTATATACAACGACAATGAAATTTATATGAAAGATTACAAAGACTATATCAAATACTACTTTTCAGAATTGCCAAAAGAGTATATGCTTCTGCATTCAGGTGAGAACTCATGTGTAGTATGTCCGTTTGAAGAATTTACACAAGTTTCCTTTGTTAATGGTATCTATACAAAAGATGGTGGTGTGCATGTTGATGCATGGTGTGAAGCATTATTCCGTCCAGTGTTGAATAAGTTGAATGAAAAAGTAAAGAATAAAAAGTTTGATATGCGTGATATCAAGAAACATTTTTTTATTTTTGTTAATAGTTCACTTGATAAACCACATTTTGACAATCAGAGTAAGACTCGTTTGAACACACCTGTGCCACAGATCGAAGTAAAGACTCAAGTGATTAGTAAATTGTTGAAATGGAGTTTTGTAGAAAGTATGAAAGACACGATTAAAACAAAGGAAATGTCCGTCTTGAAAACAGAGACGGAGAGAAAGAAAAATACTGTAAAAGTAGAAGGACTTGACGATGCAAATCTCGCTGGCAAATATGGTAGATCACAGGAATGTGTGCTATGTATTACAGAAGGCTTATCGGCTAAAACGTATGTTGTCAAGGGAATGAAATATGGTCTTTTCAATAAAAAAGGACATGATTTCATCGGTGTGATGCCTATTAGAGGAAAGTTCTTAAATGTGCGTAATGCATCTGTAAACTCTATTATCAAGAACAAGGAAGTTAAAAGTATTATTCAAGCAATTGGTCTCCAACACAATACAGATTATTCACAAGAGAAGAATAGAAGGATGTTACGTTATGGCAAAGTTGTAATAATCAGTGATGCAGATTCTGATGGAAATCATATTACAGGATTGTTGTATAATTTTTTCGATGTATTGTTTCCAACACTTGTAAGATCCTCTGATTTCTTTTATTTTATGAGAGTGCCTATATTGAAAATTACAGAGAGAAATAAAGTTCTTGATTTTTATTTTTACAAGGAGGCGCAAAAGTATATACAAGAAAAGAAACCTAAAACAATAAATATTCGTTATTTCAAAGGATTAGGAACATCTAATAACGATGATGTGAAAAACGACTTTGGTAAACGTCTTGTGCATGTTAAATGTGAATCGAAAGAGTCGGAAGAGCAGATTAATAAAATCTTTTCAAAAGACTTTACGGATTATCGCAAGGAGTGGATTGCAGAATATAATAGCGATAATGTTAATCCAAGCACTGATAGTCAACTTGATATAAAAGATTTTTTGAACAATGAGTTGATTAACTTTTCTATTGAGGATTGTAAGCGATCTATTCCAAATATTTTAGATGGGTTGAAAGAGTCTCAAAGAAAAGTTCTTTATAGTGCAATTAAAAAGGGGTTATCGTATAAGTCAAAGTCTTTGAAAGTTGCACAATTTGCTGGTTATATTGCTGAGCAGACCAACTATCATCATGGAGAGCAAAACTTGTATGAGACGATTACAAAGATGGCACAACGCTTTGTGGGTAGTAATAACATTCCTATTCTTTTTAATGATGGACAGTTTGGAGAGAGATACGAGAATGGTGATGATGCTGCCAATGGAAGATATATTTTTACAAAACTTGATAAGTTAACAAGATTGATGTTTCGAGAAGAAGATGATGAGTTTCTTGAAAACATTGTAGAAGATGGTGATGTGATTGAGAAACGTTATTATATTCCTATAGTTCCTGTAATTCTTATTAACGGAAATGCAGGTATTGGAACTGGATGGAGTAGTCATGTTTGCGCTTATAATGTTCGTGAATTAATAACATGGATTCAATGTTGGATAAATAAAAAAGATGAGGATGAATTTCCAAAGATAAAACCTTATTACAATAATTTCAAAGGTGTGATAGAAGAAGAAGGAACTCGTGTTAAAACAAGAGGAGTATGTAAACACAAAAAGGATAAGGAGTATGTTATCAGTGAAATTCCACTTGGTAAAAAGAATATGAGTATTTCAAAATACAAGGAGAGTCTTGAGACATTAAAAGAGGAAGGTGTATTGACAAGTATAAATGATCAGTCCAGTGAGAATGAAATAAATTTTACAGTAAAGATAAGTGACGAGTTGAAAAATGATGAGAACTTTGATGAAAACATGTTGATGAATAAGTTGGGGTTAGAAGATACATTTTCAACAAATAATATGGTTTTATTTGATAAGAAGGATGGGTTGAAGAAATACAAGAATGTGGATGAGATTTTGCAATACTTTTGTCAGGAGAGATATGAATTGTATAAGATAAGAAGAGCAGGTGTGATAAATAATATGAAAACAAATTTAAAATATTTGAGAAATAAGGAAAAGTTTGTGACTGAAGTTGTAAATAAAAAACTTGTTATCAATGATTTGGATGAGGATGATGTTCTTGTTGAGATGGAGAGGAGAAAGTATGATAGAAAGGAAGGAAAGTTTGAATATCTGTTGACAATGCAGATGAGACAGATGACCAAGACAAAGATTGAAGAGTTACAGAAGGAGATTGAAAAATGTGAGAAGGAATTAGAAATATATAGTAAGTTGTCAGAGAAAGATTTATGGAGACGTGAATTGGAAGAGTTACAAAAGGAGTTGTAATTAGTATGAATAAGGTAAGTTATATTTTGTGTTAGTTTTTATAAATTAACACAAAAATGATAAAAAGATTATAATGTATTGATAGGATATATAGGAAGATTTAATGAAGTCCATGAACAAAATTGAATCTCAAGACGAGTTAGTTTATTTAATGATGATATGATTTTTTGCAATTCAACTTCTTCATTACTTGTTGTAAATCTCAAATTACCATTTTTATAGCCTATATTATTTTCCATTATTCCAATCAGATCGATAAGATTACGAATTTCTTTAGAAAAATATTCGTGTGCTTTCTCATCCCATTTATGTGCTATCTTACGAGATTGTGAAGTAGGTTTAATAGTGTAAAGACCCCATCTTGTAGCAACAGCACTTACCATTATAGTTTTAGATTTTAGCACTTTTTTAATGTCTTCCATGCTTGGATAGGACCTTGAAAGAATAGGATGTGAATGAAATAAATAATCATGATGAAACCCTTCTTTATAATTACACATTGCTCTTTCTCTTTCGCTTTTTGCTTTACCTCTTGAAAGAGAATTTACATTTAGTGATAGTATCTTTTCACCGAGAACTTCAACTTTATTAAATATGACACATATCTCTTCTTTTTCTTCGAATACATATTTTTTCATTTGTTGAAGGGTTTCCAATTCAATTTTATATTTGGAATCACACATAAATTTATTCTAAAGACAAATAAAATTAAAATTAAATTAAAAATGTTCAAGTATTTTATTAGTGAACCCACAAGAATTGCTATAACTACTGGAACACAGCGCATAACATTTCCTCTTCACACTGGTTTAATTCGTATTCATTCTTGTGATAATATTTTTAAGTTTTATTATGCTAAACCTAATATTGAAAATACAGATCATATAACATCAAAAATTTTTGATAGCAGTTTTGTAAAATGTGATAAGATAAAGAATAATAATAATACAACAGTTCAACTTTATAGGTTAGCGGATAGATGTATTGTAGATATTCCACGAATTTATTTTAAAAATATTAATATGAGTAAGAAAGATTCACTGCATTTTAACGCTTGTATTCTTCAAACCGTTTGGAATGATAATGATACAATAAGGAGTATTGAGATTATATCACCTTCTGAAATAAATAAGTTTATGAAATAAATTTAACTTTATTTATTCAGAAAGGTATTTGAAAATAATTAAATGTTGATTTGTTGTGTTTCTTATAAGACAAAATAAGCCTGGATACTTTTTCCAAGTCGTAGCAAGTGCTATCTGTTCATTATTTACACAATTATTCTCGAGAATTAACTTAAATTGTTCTTCTACTTTATTTGCCACTTTCTCAATAGATTCTTTAGATCCTCCAAACATTCCACCTGATAATAAATTAGATGAATCCCATATAAAATTATCATCTATAGGATAATATTCTAAATCTGCACGAGACTGAATAAAAAACTTATTTTTAAAGGTTCTACCATTTTGAAGTATCTGCATAAAATTTGATCCAGGATAAGGTTTTGTTATATCAACATCTAGAAAAAAACGAGAAATACCAGCGTCTATCCAGAAGAAATACTCACTTTTAAAAGGATTCTCATTAATTGCCATATCAAGAACATGAAATTTGGAATATTGTATAATATTATATTCAGACAATTTACACTCAACTCTATCAGGGTGTCTTATACGTTTTTTATAATCTTCCATTGCAATAATTTCATTCATTTTTTGTAGGTATTTGTAATAGTGCAAATCAGTAAAGTCAACGATTTTCAAAAAGGTTCTATCGTGATTTCTGTGTTGATTAAAGAAATCTTCAAATTTCTTTTCAGTGACGATAAATAAATTTGCATTTAATGTGAGAGTTTTTTTAATCCATTCAAAATATTCTGTAATAGATCTACCATCACCTTTATGTTCTCTGTTAATATCAAAAAAACAAGTTGCTAATGTGACGGACATATTTTATATAAAGTATAATGTTATTTTAAAATTATATCCTTTATAATATAATTTATTGTAAATTATATTATAAAAATGACAACTCTTGTAACTGCTTACTATGAAATACCTTCAAAAAAAAGTATCGAACAATATCATCAGTGGATTAAAACATTTATGCAACTAGAATGTAACATGATAATCTTTACAGATAACAAATCTTCTGAATGGTTATGTAAAAACTATCCTGAAACATCTACAAGAAAATATCGAATCCTTGAAATTTCTGACTTTACAACTTCCAAATGGGATTACAAAAAAGATGAGTTGGTTGATCATGAAAAGTTGGTTGGACATTCTGAAAATCTCTATAAAGTTTGGAACGAAAAACCATTCTTCGTTAAAAGAGCATTATCCGATAATATTTTTAAAAGTAATATGTTTGTATGGTGTGACATTGGTTGTTTTCGTGATGAGAGTATGATGAAATACTTTCAGAAAACGTTTCCCCATACTGAAAAATTAAATCATGCAAAAATTCAGATGTTACAAATTGTTCCTTTTACAAAACAAGATAGAGAAAATATTTATGAAAACTATGATGAGAGATTCCGTTATGTTAATCGTATTGGTGGAACAATGTTTTCATTACCTCAGCATCTTGTAAATAAATTTTGTGAAATTCATGAACACACTATTGAAGCATTTGATAAAAATAATTTGTTTAAGGGTAAGGATCAGTCTCTTTTCGCTTTTGAAGTTTTACAAAATCCCGAATTATTTGATCTTGTTCATCCACAAATTCCTTATTATATGTCATATTGTGATTGGTTTTACTTTCATATTGGTTGGTCGGTCATCATTCAAAAGAAGGATAAGTTACATATTGCAATCATCGGTCCTGGAATTATGCCAATTCCTCCTACTGGATGGGGAGCAGTAGAGATTCTCATTTGGGATTATGCTCAGAATCTTGAAAAACTTGGACACAGAGTTTCAATCATTAACACTCCTGATGAAAATGAAATTATAAAACAAGTTGAAAGTTTAAAACCAGATATTGTTCATGTGCAGTATGATAACTTATTTCAAGTATGTGAACAAATATATAAACATACTCGACTTGTCGGTTGCACATCGCATTTTGGTTATCTTGATCAATTGCATAGATGGGGGTCTTATTTACAAACATTTATTTCCGGTATTAAGCAAACAAGATTGTCAAACGTTTACAACTTTGTCTTATCTCCAAGTATTAAAGATGTTTTCAAACAGTTTCAAGTACCTGATAATAAAATTATTATAACTCCTAATGGAGCAAATGAAGAGTTGTTTAAATTTACAGAGAATCCTGAGTATCCTGAACGCTCTATTTATCTTGCCAAGATTGATTATAGAAAACGTCAATGTTTCTTCCAGTCCATAAAAGATTTGTATTACGCTGGCAACATTGCAGATAACAGATTTAATCCTTATATAAACTATTTAGGCGAGTGGAGTAAAGATTATCTTTATAATAATCTCACTCATTATGGCAATCTTGTATTGTTGTCAGATGGAGAGGCAGATCCACTTGTTGTTAAGGAGGCACTTATTGCTGGATTAGGAGTTGTGGTATCACAGTTTTCCACTGCCAATCTCGATTTATCTAAAGAATTTATTACAGTGATTCCAGAAAATCGTATGGGAGATTTGGATTATGTAGAGTCAGAAATTAAAAAGAATAGAGAGTATAGTATTGCTCACAGAAATGAAGTTAGAGAATATGGTTTAACATTCAGTTGGAGTCGTATTGTAAAAAAGTATGAAGATATGTTATACTTTTTATTAGAGAATTTACATTAATTTTATAAAAGTATATAAAATCGTATAAAATTATAAAAAATATAATTTTATATATCATAAAATGAGTGTTTCTATTAACTTTCATCACGATTTTGGATTAGCAAATCGTCTATTTATTTTCTCTGCAGCATACGCCTATGCAAAAAAACATAATAAACGACTAACATTTTTACAAGAGTTTTATCATCACTTTACAATTCACTCACGAACTGATTATACACACATATTTTTTTCTGATATACCATTTAATAGTATTACACAATATAATAATGTAAATAGATATAACGATAAACTTTTTTGTAAATTTGATAATATTCCTCCAATGACAAACGAAGATATCTTATTACTCCTCGGTTGTTATCAGTCAGAAAAGTATTTTCAAGATTATGACAAAGACTTATACAAGAGATTTAGTTGCTCAGAATACATTAAAAAACAACTCGATAACTTTTACCCACAATTAAGCAGAGGTTGTTTTATTCATGTAAGAAGAGGTGATTTTTTAGTATTGAAAAATTATGACTTAAATTTGTTTGATTATTATTACCCTACTGCAATTTCAAAAATGCGTAAACAGTATCCTGATATTTTTTTTTATGTATTGTCGAATGATTTAGAATGGTGTAAAAATAATGAGACGTTCAACAGTTTAAAAAATGAAAATAGTCTTGAGTTTATAGAGTCAAACGAGGTTGTAGGATTATGGATAATGCAACTTTGTAAATATGGTGGAATATGTGCCAACTCAACATACTCATGGTGGGGTGGTTGGTTAAACAAGATGACACACTCTGATTTACAAGATAATAAAGTTTATTTTCCAAGTCGTGTTCTGAATGATGATGTAGATTATTCAGATTTAATAAGTAATAAATTTGAAGTTATACAAGTATAAAACATGTATAAAATGATAATAATATAACTTATCTGTCAAGTAAAAAGCAACATAATGCACAAGGTAAACAACATTCCATAGTTTTTCCAAAACAATCACAAAATGTTTCGCAACACGACTCACAACATGATTTCTTGTATTTTTCTTCTTTCATTTGTTGTTCTTCTGGTTTATTAATTGTTTGATCTGATAATTGTGTAAATGATGGAAGTATAGATTCTCCAAGCACAGTATTTTTATCTGTATCCATTTTCAAAACTAAATATTTATAATTCTCATAAATAATAATGAAGATAAGAATTATAAATAAAAAAAATCAATTTACTTTACCTTTTTAAAAATTTTATATTCCTTTTCAAAGTTTTTAATTATATGAGGAGCACAAATATTATCCTTTGGTTCCCAAGTAGATTCTGAAAACTTATAACCTTTCCATTTTACAAGATACTCTGTCTTATTTTTCTTTTTGCGCTTATCAAGTAAAGTTTCAATCTCGTATACTTTTTCACTTTGTTTACTGTCAGATTGTTCACTAACTATTTTATCCTCAGTTTGAATCATAAAACGTCTAGTTTTTACTGAATGACAAGAGAGACATAACGCTTGTAAGTTCTCTTGTGTATCATTTTTACTTATACTGTGCTCAATAATATGATCAATTTGATATCCTTCTTCTCCAAATGATCCTTGTCGTTCTTTATTTTCCCAAAGAGGACAATTATAATTTTTTACAACGTGTGAATTAATTTTATTTGCACATTTGTATTTTTGTCTACCTGCAACAAGTTTTTTCAACGCTTCTGATACTTTTCGCTTACTCATTTTTCCCTTTTATTGTTTCTGAATAAAAAACATATTCAGATATTTTATAAAATCAATTTATATTTAAATTGCAAAAGTAATTTAAATGAGATTTCCTTTTATTTTAATCATTGTATTAATATTTATATGAAAATGACAAGAATCTTGCTTATCGGAACTCACCCATCACAAACTACTGGTTACTCTCGTGTTGTGTATAATATTGCTAAACAACTTGAAAATCATTCTGATATCCACTTGACAATATTTGGTATACAGAAGTTTACTGATGTAAATGATAATATTCGTCTTGACCTTCCTAAAAATGTAAACATATGGGATGTTTACTCTTCTGATAAAGAGGATTTCGGATTTGGATCAAACTCCCTCGCCCAATTTGTAATCATTAACAATCCTGATATTGTCATGATTTATAATGATGCAGAAGTCATTAAAAAATACATTTTGAATTTAGAAATTGCTAGAAAGAATCAGATTGCAAAAAATATTAACTTGAAATTTAAAATTGTTGCATATCTTGATCAAGTTCACACCTTTCATGATACAGAAACCATTAAATATATTGCAGAAAACACAGCACATGTATTTTGCTTTACAGATTACTGGAGACAAAATTATTTGAGTTATTTTACAAATGATGTGAGAAATACTCTCGAAAAGAGATCCAGTGTTGTTCGTCACGGGATTGAACTGAATACAGAAAAATATTTAGAAAATGTTTCTGAAAGTAAAAAACGACTGGGATTTCCATCAGACTCATTTATTTTTGTAAATTTGAATAGATATGCTAATAAAAAACGATTGGATATTTCTATTCAAGCATTTGTAAAATTTTTGAAAAAGACAGGATCGAGAAATGCATTCCTCTATTTTCCTGCCGTGATTGACAGAAACAATAAAAATTTATATAGAATATGGACGTATGAATTGGAAAAGCATGGCATTAATAATTATTCTCAATTTATTTGCAATGACAAGCATCTTTCTGATGAAGATATTAATTGTATTTATGCTATGAGTGATGTAGGACTCAATACATGTGATGGAGAAGGATTTGGGTTATGTAATTATGAGCACGCGTCATTTGGAAGACCGCAAATTCTTTCTCGTGTGGGAGGATTAATGGATTTCTTCAATGAAGAAAATAGTTTGCTTTGTGTTCCTAAAATTGTTTGTTACAATACAGATATGGAGAGAGGAGAAGTAATTGATCCTGAAGATGTCGCTGATAAGATGTTGAAGTATTATACTGCAAGATCCCTTTACAATAAGCATGCAAATAAGGTTAAAGAGATTTCTCAAAAGTATCAGTGGAAAAACGAAATTGATAAAATGATGGATGTGTTGAGAAAAATTTAATTTTTTTCTTTTATAACTTACAATAAACTTACAATAAAATGTTGAACTTACAATCTCGTTTCAGTATTATTGAAATTCTTCTTGTTGTGGTAGTTATTGTTAGTGTAATATTAGCAATTCGTCTTAAGAAATTATCTGACATGGCAAGATC
>Ga0247844_1001614_pt1 | contig 40508 bp, 38 predicted proteins | sample LaCtaG_FD_192421 | JGI IMG/M metagenome (GOLD analysis project Ga0247844, IMG submission 192421) | Freshwater microbial communities from meromictic Lake La Cruz, Castile-La Mancha, Spain - LaCruzMarch201714.5m_1 | ecosystem: Environmental > Aquatic > Freshwater > Lake | place: Spain: Castile-La... | reverse complement strand
CGGTCTTGTCGATGTACTTGAAATCATTCTCGATGATTTTTCGAAAATCCTGTAGCCCCAGTGGAAGTTTCTTGCCCATATAAAAATTGTTTGCGCTTGAACACAAAGATACAGAACTATTGCTGAAATGGAAGTTTGGGAACATGGGCAGGTAGACAAACTCCTTTACCAGGAAAATGAATTTGGTTGGGTGAATATACAGGCTCTTCATGCTAAATCTTGGCTTTTTTAGGTAAAAACTGCCCTCCAGACCCAATTTGTACATACGTTGTACATGTCAAAAATTAGGAAAATCAAACCTGGGGTTTCACTTTTACGCTGTTTCTGGATTGTACGAGATGGGAGCTGTGTCAGAAGATGCGGTACAGCATCCCTCTGGGAAAAACCAAAAGGGGCATCACCCGAACACCCCTCCGCTTTGGGAAACTAGTAGGGCGCAGCACTGCCAAGCGAAGCGTTATTCGTGGGCAATGAAACAACATGACAGTACAAGAATTATTGGCGGCATACGCCACAGGTGAAACGGACTTTCGCCGAGCCAAGCTTAGCGGAGCCAACCTTATCGGAGCCAGCCTTCACGGAGCCGACCTTAGCGAAGCCGACCTTAGCGGAGCCAACCTAAGCGAAGCCAACCTTAGCGAAGCCAACCTAAGCGAAGCCAACTTTAGCGGAGCCGACCTTAGCGGAGCCAACCTTAGCGGAGCCTACCTTAGAGGTGCCGACCTTAGCGGAGCCAACCTTAACAAAGCCGACCTTAGCGAAGCCAAACTTAGCGGAGCCAACCTTAGCGGAGCCGACATTCGCCTAGCCAACTTTAGCGGAGCCAGACTTAGCGGAGCCAACCTTAGCGGAGCTAACCTTCAAAGAGCCAACCTTCACAGAGCCAACCTTCGCGAAGCCAATCTTAGCGGAGCCTACCTTGAAGGAGCCGACCTTCGCGAAGCCAATCTTAGCGGAGCCAACCTTAGCGGAGCCGACATTCGCGGAGCCGACATTCGCCTAGCCAACCTTAGCAAGGCCAGACTTAGCGAAGCCGACCTTAGAGGTGCCAGACTTAGCAAAGCCGACCTTAGAGGTGCCGACCTTAGAGGTGCCAAACTTGATGAAGCCTATGGGTAGCCTCCCCCTCGTCTGTGGTTGTATTTGAACCATAATTAATCCCGCCCAACGGTTTACATGCTCGCTTACGCGGCCCATGCCCGGCGCTCAAAGCCAAGGCAGGGCAGCATTCATGCCACCGTTGGGCACAATCAAAAACAAAAAGGGGCATCACCTGAACACCCCTCCGCTTTGGGAAACTAGTAGGGCGCAGCACTGCCAAGCGAAGCGTTATTCGTGGGCAATAGAAACAACATGACAGTACAAGAATTATTGGCGGCATACGCCAGAGGTGAAACGGACTTTCGCCGAGCCAAGCTTAGCGGAGCCAATCTTAGCGGAGCCAGCCTTCGCAAAGTCGACTTTGGGGAAGCCGGCCTTCTCAAGGCCGAACTTATTGCAGCCGACCTTCGCGATGCCAACTTTGGGGATGCCAACCTTAGCGGAGCCAACCTTAGCTTAGCCGACCTTCGCGGAGCCAACTTTGGGGAAGCCAATCTTAGCGGAGCCATACTTGATGGAGCCATACTTGATGGAGCCCACCTTAGCGGAGCCATACTTGATGGAGCCAACCTTGGCGGAGCCAACCTTGGCGGAGCCAACCTTAGAGGAGCCCACCTTAGCGGAGCCAACCTTAGCGGAGCCAACCTTAGCGAAGCCAACCTTCGCTCCGCCAACCTTAGCGGAGCCAACCTTAGCGGAGCCAACCTTAGCGGAGCCGACATTCGCCTAGCCAACCTTAGCAAGGCCAGACTTAGCGAAGCCGACCTTAGAGGTGCCATCATTGATAGAGCCGACCTTAGAGGTGCCAACCTTGATGGAGCCAAAATTACAGGAGTCTACCTTGACAGAGCCTATAGGTAGCCTCCCCCTCGTCTGTGGGTGTATTTGAACCATAATTAAACCCGCCCAACGGTTTGCATGCTCGATGCGGCCCGTGCCCGGCACTCAAAGCCAAGGCAGGGCAGCATCCATGCAACCGTTGGGCACAATTAAAAACAAAAAGGGGCATCACCTGAACACCCCTCCGCTTTGGGAAACTAGTAGGGCGCAGCACTGCCAAGCGAAGCGTTATTCGTGGGCAATATAGAATATGACAGTACAAGAATTATTGGCGGCATACGCCGCAGGTGAAAGAAACTTTAGCGGAGCCAACCTTAGCGGAGCCGACCTTAGCGGAACCAACCTAAACGGAGCCAGCCTTATGGATGCCAACCTTAGCCGAGCCGTCCTTGTCGAAGCCGTCCTTAGCGCAGCCAACCTTAGCCGAGCCAACCTTAGCCGAGCCATCCTTAGCGGAGCCAACCTTAGCGGAGCCGACATTCGCGGAGCCAAGCTTAACGGAGCCGACCTTAGCGGAGCCAACCTTGATGGAGCCAACCTTTACAGAGCCAACCTTGATGGAGCCATAGGAGCCCGTCTTGATAAAGCCCAACTTAGAGCAGCCAAGCCTAATAGAGACATAAATTCATATGGTGCCCCAATTACAGCACAAGAATTATTGGCGAGATACGCCAAAGGTGAAAGAAACTTTAGCGGAGCCGACCTTCGCGGAGCCGACCTTTGGGGAGCCAACCTTCGCGGAGTCGACCTTAGCGGAGCCAACCTTAGCGGAGCCCAGCTTAGCGAAGCCTTCCTTCGCGGAGCCAACCTTAGCCGAGCCGACCTTAGCAATGCCGTCATTATCAGTGCCTTCCTTCGCGACGCCAACGTTAGCGGAGCCAACTTTAGCGGAGCCAGACTTTTCGAATCCGACCTTCGCGTAGCCAACCTTAGCGAAGCCAGCCTTAGCGGGGCCGAACTTAATGGAGCCTACCTTATCGGTGATATCCCTGATGAAGGCATAAACCCATATGGTAGCCCAAAGACAGAAAAAGAATTATTGGCGGCATACGCCAAAGGTGCAAGAAACTTTAGCGGAGCCGACCTTAGCGGAGCCAACCTTCGCTACGCCAACCTTCGCGGAGCCAACTTTAGCGGAGCCAACCTTAGCAAGGCCTACCTTCTCAACGCCAACCTTAGCCGAACCAACCTTAGCAAGGCCTACCTTAGCGAAGCCAACCTTATAGGAGCCGACCTTAGCTTATCCAACCTTGACGGAGCCCAGCTTATCGGAGCCATTATTCGCGAAGCCAACCTTATAGGAGCCGACTTTAGCGGAGCCAACCTTAGTCGGGCCGACATTCGTAGCTCCTTCCTTAAAGGAGCCGACCTTACCGGAGCCAACCTTACCGGAGCCATAAGGTAGCCTCCCCCCCGTCTGTGGGTGCATTTGAACAGCAATGAAACCCGCCCAACGGTTTGCATGCTCGCTTACGCGGCCTATGTACGGCACTCAGAGCCAAGGCAGGGCAGCATCCATGCAACCGTTGGGCACAAACAAAAACAAAAAGGGGCATCACCTGAACACCCCTCCGCTTTGGAAAACGAGTAGGGCGCAGCACTGCCAAGCGGGGCGTTATTCGTGGGCAATGGAAAATATGAGTAGAATAGATTCACAATTCGTAAAGTTGGATTACGACGGAGGTAAAAGAGACTTTAGCCGAGCCAACCTTAGCCAAGTCAATCTTGAAAAAGCCAACCTTAGCGGAGCCGACTTTAGCGGAGCGGACCTTCGCGGAGCCAGATTTTGGAAAACCGAATTTGTCGCAGCCAACCTTAGCGGAGCCGACCTTCGCGGAGCCGACTTTTGGGGAGCCAACCTTAGCGGAGCCAACCTTAGGGGAGCTAAACTTGATGGAGCCAAATTTGAAAAGGCCATAATGCCATCAGACCTTACCGGAGCCGACCTTACCGGAGCCAACCTTACCGGAGCCATAAGGTAGCCTCCCCCCCGTCTATGGGTGTATTTGAACAGCCATTAAACCCGCCCAACGGTTTGCATGCTCGCTTACGCGGCTCATGTCCGGCGCTCAAAGCCAAAGCAGGGCAGCATTCATGCAACCGTTGGGCACAAGCAAAAACAAAAAGGGGCATCACCCGAACACCCCTCCGCTTTGGGAAACTAGTAGGGCGCAGCACTGCCAAGCGAAGCGTTATTCGTGGGCAATGAAAAACATGACAGCACAAGAATTATTGGCGGCATACGCCGCAGGTGAAAGAAACTTTCGCCAAGCCGACCTTAGCGGAGCCGACCTTGGCCACGCCAACCTTAGCGGAGCCAAATTTTACGAAGCCAACCTTCGCGAAGCCGTCCTTATCGGAGCCAACCTTAGCGGAGCCGACCTTAGCTTTGCCAAGCTTCACAATGCCGACCTTTGGGAAGCCAACCTTGAGGGAGCCAACCTTTGGGAAGCCAACCTTAGCGGAGCCGTCCTTGGCAGAGCCAACCTTCGCAATACCTACCTTGAGGGAGTCGACTTTGACGGAGCCATGCTTGATGGAGCCAACTTTGAAGGAGCCACAACCATAAGGTAGCCTCCCCCCTTCTTTGGGTGTATTTGAACAGCCATTAAACCCGCCCAACGGTTTGCATGCTCGATGCGGCCCATACCCGGCACTCAAAGCCAAGGCAAGGCAGCATCCATGCAACCGTTGGGCAAAACTAAAAACAAAAAGGGGCATCACCTGAACACCCCTCCGCTTTGGGAAACTAGTAGGGCGCAGCAATGCCAAGCGAAGCGTTATTCGTGGGCAATGGAAGCAACATGACAGCACAAGAATTATTGGCGGCATACGCCAAAGGTGAAAGAGACTTTAGCGGAGCCGACCTTATCGGAGTTCACCTTAGCGCAGCCCACCTTATCGGAGTCGACCTTAGCGGAGCCGACCTTCGCAGAGCGAAACTTAGCAGAACGAAGCTTAGTGAAGCCAAGTTTGGCGGAGCCGACCTTCGCGAAGCCGACCTTAGCGCAGCCAACCTTCGCGAAGCCAACCTTAGCGGAGCCAACCTTAGCCTAGCCAACCTTAGCCGAGCCGACCTTAGAGAAGCCGACCTTTGCGGAGCCCACCTTGAAGGAGCCGACCTTCGCGAAGCCAACCTTGACGGAGTCCACCTTGGCGGAGCCAACCTTAGCCTAGCCAACCTTAGCCGAGCCGACCTTAGAGAAGCCGACCTTTGCGGAGCCAACCTTAGCGGAGCCGACCTTAGCGGAGCCAACCTTAGCGGAGCCGACCTTAGCGGAGCCGTCCTTAGCGAAGCCAACCTTAGCGAAGCCAACCTTAGCGGAGCCAAGCTTAGCGGAGCCAAGCTTAGCGGAGCCAACCAAGATGGAGTCATAAGGTAGCCTACCCCTCGTCTGTGGGTGTATTTGAACCATAATTAATCCCGCCCAACGGTTTGCATGCTTGATGCGGCTCATGCCCAGTGCTCAAAATCAAGGCAGGGCAGCATCCATGCAACCGTTGGGCACAATTAAAAATAAAAAGGGGCATCTCTCGAACACCCCTCCGCTTTGGGAAATTTACGCCGTTGTTGGTGGTATCACCATAGCCGTCAGGCTAAGTATAGCTTCGGAGAAGTAAGACGTTTGTTGAAACCCATATTCAGTAAGTTAGTAAGCTTCGGATTGGGCCTCCGCGCGGCGGACCGTTCCGAGGCCGTTAGTCTGACGGCTATGTTGTTTTTCACCAACAACTGCGCAAAAAAAAGGGGGTGTTTGAATTGCTTGCAGAGGGCTGTATGGTAAGCGATATGTCAGTTTTTAGCTAATTTCAGCGGTATGACAGCAGCGCTTATCTTGGTCTATTTTCCAATCAAGGTTTAAAATCCCAAAAACAAATTTGAATTATCAAAAGCAAACCCTACTTTTATAGAGTGATTAGTCAATCTATTGTCAATGGATAAAAGAGAACAGATACTGGCGAGTGCGTTGAGGCTTTTTGTGGAGTTTGGTTTTCACGGTACGCCCACCAGCAAAATCGCTAAAGAAGCGGGGGTGTCAAACGGAACCCTTTTCCATTATTTCGCCACCAAAGAGGAGTTAATCAGGGAGTTATACATTTCCATCAAAAATGAACTAAACCAATTTTTATTCTCAAAAATCACGCCCCAAGATGGCATTGAAGCGGTTATCAAAAAAGTGTTTATCTATTTCATTTACTGGGCTTTAGAGAACCGAGAAAAGAACCATTATATCCAACAGGTGTTGTTTTCGCCCCACATTTTCCAAATCCCTGAGTCGGTCGCCATGGAGCAATCACAAAAACACATTCAGCTCATTGAAGAAGCCAAAGCCACCAAAGTCATCAAAGATTTACCTACCAACTTGATATATACCTTGACCAACAGCCACCTAATGGGGATTTATAATTACGTTGTCAACTTACCGACCGATGAACAAAAACCCATCATCGAAAGCGGCTTTGACATGCTGTGGGATATGCTAACCGAACAAAAATAACCATGAAAGAAACCAAAAAAATACGAGCCATTGTCACCGGTGCTACCGGTATGGTCGGCGAAGGAGTATTGCACGAATGCCTGCAAAGTCCTGAAGTAGAAGAAGTTTTAATTATCAACCGCAAACCTTCGGGCATTACGCATCCTAAATTAAAGGAAATCATTCACCAAAATTTCTTTGACATTTCTCCCATCAAAGCCCAATTGAAAGGGTATAATGCCTGTTTTTTCTGCTTGGGGGTTTCTTCCGTCGGGATGAAAGAAGAGGAATATACCAAAATGACCTACACGCTCACGATGCACGTAGCCGAAACATTAAGCGAACTTAACCCTGGCATGACCTTTTGTTATGTATCCGGCAGTGGTACCGACAGCACCGAAAAAGGCCGCAGCATGTGGGCGAGAGTCAAAGGAAAAACCGAAAACGATTTGACGAAATTGCCTTTCAAAGCTGTGTATAATTTCCGCCCGGGGTATATGCATTCCACACCGGGTTTGAAAAATACCCTTCCCGCTTACAAATACATCAGTTGGATGTATCCATTCGCACGCAAGTTTTTCCCAAACTATGTAAGTACGTTGGCGGAATTGGGGCAAGCTATGATTTACGTTGCCACCAAAGGCTATGAAAAGCATGTATTGGAAATCAAAGACTTTGCTCCCCTGACAAAAGGTAATTAAAAAATTTGCCGTACAAATAGAGTGATTAGTCAATCCAACATCAATTTATACAACCTAATCAAATGGAAATCACCTTTAAAATAAACGGAAAGCCAGCAAAACCGGACGTTGACCCGTCCATGCCTTTGCTTTGGGTCGTTCGGGATGAACTGAACCTCAAAGCCACAAAATTCGGTTGCGGCGCGGCTTTGTGCGGTGCATGCACACTGCACATCGACGGCGAAGCTTACCGTTCCTGCTCCATTCCCGTCAGTTTTGCGGAAGGGAAAGAAGTAACCACCCTCGAAGGATTATCGGAAAGTGAAGACAACTTACACCCTGTTCAACAGGCATGGATGGAAGAAAACGTGCCTCAGTGCGGTTATTGTCAGCCCGGATTTATGATGGCCGCCGCCAGTCTCCTTGCCAAAAATCCCAATCCGACCGACGAAGACATCAAGAACAGCATCAGCAATATTTGCCGTTGCGGCACGCAGCCTCGCATCCTGAAAGCCATCAAAAGAGCCGCTCAAATCCAACAAACCGTTACCCTTTAATACCATGGCAACCGAAGAGAAAAAACCAAAAAAGAAATTTTCACGCCGTAAGTTTTTACAACGGGGAGCGATTGTTTTTGGCGGCACAATAGTAGCAACCATCGCGGCGAAAGGCCCCATACGCCGTTTTATTGCCCAAACGGCCGAAAACACCGATACACCACTCTTAATTTCAAGCCTTGAGCCTACTTTTTGGTTTGAGATTATGCCCGACAATACCATTCAGTACAAATCCACCAAATTGGAAATGGGACAGGGCGTTTTTACGGGCTTAGCTATGTTGGCCGCCGAAGAGTTGGAGGTATCGCTCGAACAAATCAAGGTAGTTCATGCCAATACGGCCAACGGAGTAGAGGATTCGTTGGGAACAGGAGGAAGTAATTCAACCTTGACTTTGTACAAACCGATCCGAGAAGTAGCCGCCACAATGCGCGAAATGTTGAAGGCACAGGCAGCCAAACAATGGAGTGTGCCGGTTACTGCCATCAAGGTAGAAAATGGAGTAATGACCTCGGGCAATCACAAAGCCACTTATTACGAAATTTCCACTTCTACCAAAGAATGGAAAGCCTCCGAAACCCCTGCCTTAAAACCTACCTCTTCCTTTAAATACGTTGGCAAAAACGTAAAAAGGGTGGATTTAAAGCCCAAAGTGATGGGGAAACCCATTTTTGGCATTGACCAAACCCTGCCTGATATGCTGTATGCGGTGATTTTGCAATCGCCTTACATTGGTGGAACGCTCAAGAGCTTGAATACCAAAGAGGCCGCCAAAATCAGCGGTGTTGTACAGGTCATTGAAGACAAGGATTTGGTAGCCGTTGTTGCCAAAAACCGCTACGCTGCCGAAATGGGTTTGCAGAAATTAGAAGCCGTCTGGGATATTCCGAAGAAATGGCAACAAGCCGAATTTGAAGCACTGACCACCGTAGGTATTGGAACGGAGGTTCGCATTCAAAGCGAAGGCTCGCCCGAATCGCTCCTCGAAGAAAGCCCTGAGCAAGTTTTCAAGCAAGAATATCGCACCCCGTTGGCTACGCACGCTCACATGGAACCAAACGGCGCCGTAGCACAGGTAGAAAAAGACAAAGCCACGGTGTTTGTGGGAACGCAGGCATCTATAATGTTCCGGGGCAATATCGCCAAAACCATTGATTTAGAGGCGGAACAGGTAAACATTGAAACCACGTTTGCGGGGGGTAGTTTTGGCCGAAGAATCGATTCAAAACAGGCGGAAAAAGTAGCCCGCATTGCTCAAATTGTCGGGAAACCAGTACACGTTTTCAATACCCGCCAGCAGGAATTTCAGAACGCCATCTATCGTCCGCAAACGCACCATGTTCTATCCGCCAAAATCGACAAAGAGGGAAATATCGAAGCCATTACCCACAATCAAGCCACTCCCGACCAAATCCTCGGGGTTCTTCCGGCCAATTTGGGCTATACTCTTTTAGGCGCTGATTTTGTCTCTGCCGGGCACGGGGCCAGTATTTTGTACAACATTGAGCACAAATCAGCGACGATCTGGCAAAACAAGTTACCCGTTCAAACGGGCATTTGGCGGAGCGTGGGGATGTTTCCCAATACGTTTGCCATTGAAAGTTTTATGAACGAATTGGCCCACAAAACAGGAAAAGACCCTTTGAAGATGCGTTTGGGCTTGTTGTCAGGCAATGAACAAATCAATCAGCGTTACAAAAAAGTCCTCGAAACCCTCGCCGAGAAAAGCGGCTGGAACACACCCAAAGCCGCGGGCATAGGCCGTGGGGTCGCCATCGGCAACGACCGAAAAAGCATTGCAGCAGCGGTAATTGAAGTGGCCGTAGTGGACGGAAAAATTCAGGTAAAAAAAGTAACGCAGGTCATTGATGCGGGTTTCGCCATTAATCCCGAAGGAATTCGTCAGCAGGTGGAAGGAGCCACCATGATGGGCATTACGGCGGCTCTGTATGAAGGACTGGAAGTGAAAGACGGGCAAATAACCGCAACTAATTTTCACCTGTACCCAGTTGCCATGCTATCGGATACTCCTGAAATTGAGGTAATTATTTTGGAAGGGCACGATGAACCGTATGGCGTGGGCGAGCCGCCGCTGGCGCCCGTTGCGCCGGCTATTGCCGCAGCAGTATTTGATTTGACGGGTAAAAACTTACGCAGCTTGCCTCTGAAATTATCTTAGACAAACCCCTAATCGTTACTTTCAAACCTTAACTTAAATAGGTTGTAATTGGCAGAATTGGGCGGTAGTCAGACTCAAATCAGAGTACATCTTGGCTATCGCCCGGTCTTTGCTTATTCATTCGATTAGGGCAAAATTCCCAGTTTAAAAACCGTTTAAAGAATGTTGAAATTTTGAGGAAATTATTTGCAGTCTCACGATGAAGCCTCTATTTTGCAATCATTGTTATTAAGGAGTATTAAGTAAATAGTACCAAGTATTGAGTTTGTTAAGTTATTGATAAACAAATAATTATACATTTTCTGAATACTCAATTACTCAATACTTAAATCAAATTCAAATGACATTAAAATCTTTTTTTGACGCCGTTTCTCCTTTAAAAGAAGCAACTTGGAAAGAGATTGGGCCCCTTTTCCACAGGACCTCACTCCCCAAACAGAAGCACTTTATTGATGCAAATGAAACTGCCCATAAAATCGCGTTTTTGGAATCAGGCATAGTTAGGGCCTATTTTACCAACCAAGAAGGTCAGGAATATAATAAGCAATTTTTTGTAGCACCCTCAAGTATCGGAGCTTACACTTCACTCCTGACGGGAAGTCCTAACCTTATTCCGCAACAGGCACTTACAGATTGTATCATTTGGACTGCCGAGTACGCTGCAATTACCCGTCGTTACGATGATTTTCCCGACCTTGAGCGTCTGGCAAGAAAAATGGCAGAACACTACTTTCTGGAAAAAGAAAGAAAAGAACTCGAAATCGTGTTGCTAAACGCAACTGAACGCTACCAGCTATTTCAAGCGGAATTTCCAAAAATTGAACAATACATCCCTCAATACCACGTGGCTTCTTATCTTGGCATCACTCCTATTCAGCTAAGCCGTATCCGCCGCCAATCGGCAAAAAAATAAGTCCTCATTCCTTAACCTATGTTAATGCGACTCCTTTGGTACGAAAATACCTTTGTGACTTCACACATAACAACTAAAGGGAATGAAAACATCAAAAAAAATACTCTTCGCTTCTATTTCAATCATCATGGCAGCAGGAATGGGTTTACTATTCAATGCCTGCACCATTCATCCTTTAGCATGGCAACCCAAAGTTAAACCTACATTTACTGGTGAATTGACCCTAAACGAAAAACTAAGTACAATCCAAAAAATTGGTCTTAACAGCTGGTATGGACCAGAAGATATTGTCTTTGACAGTTTAGGAAATATGTATTGCGGTGTACACATCGGAGAAAAGGATTTTAGCGACGGAAGAATTCTAAAAATTGACACTTCAGGCAAAGCAGAGGTTTTCTTCAGTAGCAATTCGTGGGTGGCGGGACTCCATTTTGATAACCGAGGAAACTTGATCGCTCTAAGTCATAAACTCGGTCTAATCAGCATCAACTCCGACAAAACAGCAATACTATTGGCGAATAAAGACGAAAAAGGAAGACCTTTCCTGATTCCCAATGGTTTGGATATCGCGACCGACGGTAAAATCTATTTTTCCAATACCTCTCATGAATCAGCCTATAACATCAATTATGGCCGAAAAATTATAATGGAAATGCGCCCTACAGGCGGCTTGCATTGCTATGACCCTAAAAACCACGAAGTGAAAACTTTAATTGAGGGAACCTATTTTGGAAACGGTGTAGTACTAAGCAAAGATGAAAGCTATATTTTGATGACCGAAACTGAGAAGTACAGAATACTGCGATACTGGTTAAAGGGGCCTCAAACAGGGAAAACCGATATTTTTATGGATAATCTTCCGGGCTTTCCCAATGGCATTTCGATACGGGAGGATGGCAGTTATTGGTTAGGTTTTTCTACCAAAAGAAATGATGCACTTGACCAAATCCATCCAAAACCTACCCTGAAAAAAGTGGTCTATGCCTTACCCAATTTCCTTCAACCTAAACAGGAATTGTTTGGTATGATTTTGAATATTTCACAGGAAGGAAAAGTAATCAACGCTCTTTTTGATACCACCGGCACATTCACACCTGAAACGGGCGCAGTGAAAGAACACAATGGATATCTGTACATCGGAGGTGACGTTGTTCCCTACATCGGAAAATATAAACTCAATCAGTAAAATTTTTAACCCTGCTTTTTGATGCTCCGGCAGTAGCTCGCGTCTCGCGGCGGGGCCAGAGTAATACAGCTGGGTTCTTTTAGGTTTATCACAGATCTATCATGGCAGGATAAAACTTCAAGTTTTCCTGCCATAATAATAGCCATCCACATAGACGCAACTTAGTTTTTACCCGCACGTTTTTTTATAAATTTCAACGTATTTACGAGCCGTTTCACATAAAAAGCCGATTTTTAGGCAGATTTTCGGTTATTTCAACTTTTCGGCAAGCAACCGGCACCAACAAAAGTGCGTATTATCATTTCTGGTTCCTGCTCTGTTATTGCTTCAAAATCATGAATTGATTCAGAAGCAAAATGAGCAACCATAGCAAAAAGTTTAAGTACGGAATAATGAAGCAAAAAATAGTCGTTTCTGCGATCAATTCGTTCGGTGGTGGTGTACTTTCCGTTGTTCAGGATTGCTTACAGGAAATGATTGATATGTACGGGAATACTATTGAAATTACGGCTTTGATTTACAACAAATCCATGGTTGGAATTGAAGGAATTACGTATTTAGAATTCCCGAAAGCACGCAGCAATTGGTATTGGAGATTGTATTATGAGTATGTATATTTTTACCAACTCTCAAAGGACATAAAGCCTGACATTTGGTTATCATTGGCCGATGCCACTCCGCGAGTTATCGCTCCTGTCCAAGCCGTTTATTGTCACAATTTAGCTCCATTCTATAAAATCACCCGAAAAGACGCACAATTCGACCCAGTTTTGGCCATTTACCACTTTATTTTTAAATACATTTATCAAATCAACATACGAAAAAATAAATTTGTGATTGTTCAGCAACAGTGGCTAAAAGAAGAATTTGAACAACTTTTCGAAATAAATAATGTACTCGTTGCTTATCCAAAAATTACAGCCTTGACTGGTGACTTAAAAGAAGAAATTAAACCTAATAAAAACCACTTTACTTTTTTTTACCCTTCCATTCCTCGTGTTTTCAAAAATTTCGAGCTGATTACGGAAGCTGTTAAAATTTTACTATCCGAAAATATTTCAAATTTTGAAATGGTTTTTACTTTTTCGGGTACTGAAAACAAATATGCCCAAAGTATTTACAAAGAGTACGGGCACATAAAACAGATTAAATTTGTAGGGGAACTGAGCAGGAAACAGGTTTTTGAGTTTTATAAACAATCGGATGCGGTTATTTTCTCCTCAAAAACCGAAACCTGGGGAATGGGTATTTCGGAAGGAATGACTTTCCAAAAGCCTATTTTCGCCATAGATTTTCCTTATGCAAGGGAAACGGCAGGAAACTACAACAAAATAAAATTTTTCAACCCTAACTCACCTGATTCACTGGCTAATAATTTGGATAAGTTTATCAAAAACAGATTGGAATATGACAAAAATGAAGCCATTATTCCAACGTATCCTTTTGCCAAAGATTGGCGAGAATTGTTTGATTATTTAGGCATGAACTCATAACATAAAATTATTATTTTAAGGATGAAAAAACTAAAATTTATAGACTTAACACTGTATAGTTTAGAAGGCGAAACCGATGTGGAAGAAATAATAAATTCACAAGTTCACAGTTTACCATATTTGCGTTTTATAGATAATGAAATTGAAAAAAAAGTCATAAAGTATTGTGGCATTAATAAGAAATTTGAAAAAGATGGGATAAAATATGAGTTCATAAAAGGGAAAAATAAAAAATGGAATATGCATTTGAGTTTATTTTACAAACTAAAAAAGCACAAACCCACTGCAATATTTATCCACAGCTTTATGTTTGCCTGGCAAATAATTATATTACGTTTATTTGTTGGCAAGAAAACAAAAATAATAGTTCAAAATCACGCAGAGCTTCCATTTCGATACCCTAAACTTATTATTCAAAAAATTGCCGCAAAATGCATAGACATTTATTTTTTAGTTTCATTTGAACAAGCTCCTATTTGGATACAAAGAAAAGTATTCGATTCTCAAAAAAAAATACGTGAAATAATGGAGGGTTCAACCCTTTTTACTTACAGAAATAAATTTGACAGTAAGAAAGAACTGCACTTTGAAGGCGACACTTTATTTTTATGGTGCGGTAGTTTAAACAAGAATAAAGACCCTCTAACAATCTTGACTGCATTTGAAAAATACAGTCAAGTAAATCCAACCTCTTATTTATACATGGTTTTTAACTCTTCAGAACTTATTAATGAAGTTAAAGAATTTATTGAAAGCAATTCCTTACATCAACAAGTTATCTTGTTGGGGCGTTTACCTTATAAAGAACTGGAAAAGTATTATTGTGCCGCCGATTTTTTTCTATTAGGATCTTCCAGAGAAGGCAGTGGGTTTTCACTTTGCGAAGCCATGGCCTGCGGGTGCATTCCCATTGTAAGTAATATTCCATCCTTCAAAAAAATGACCGATGAAGGCAAATGTGGTTTTTTGTTCACACCAGGAGATGCTGAAGGTCTGTATAGAGTTTTAATGAAACTTCCTACAATTGACAAAGCGTCTTTTATAAAAAAGGTAATTGATAAATTCAACAAAGATTTGTCATTTCAGGCAATTGCCTCTGGTATAGAAAAAGAAATTAAAAGTTAGTTCACGCAATTACGGCATGACTTCTCCAAAAAAACGAATCGCCATTATTATCAACGGAGGTATTGCTACGGGTCATTTTTCAGAGGGCGATGCCGTCATTACCCAATTACTTTCATCGTTAGCTTCTACCTTCGACCTTATTGTTTTCTCTTTGGTAAAAACCGACTCCTATAAAGTAAAACTTCCTTTTCAAGTCATTGATATTCAATTTACCCATCTTCAAAATGCCTGGTTACGACTGTTTTGGTTATTTTTCAAAATCCTATGGCATCATCTTTTTCGTCCATTTCAGGTTATTCATGGTTTTGGGGCCTTTCCTGCGGGTTTGTTAGCCGTTGTTCAAAGTAAAATTGTCAAAAAGAAGTCGCTTGTTACCCTCTTGGGCGGTGAATACCTCAGCATTCCTGAAATTAACTATGGACTTTGGAGTCATAAACATCTCCGCCCTTTTCTGGGTTTTACGCTCAATCATTGTGATGAATTAGTGATTCTTACCAAAACAGCGGCGGATCAAATCCAAACCAATCTGCCCAACTCCAAAAAACACCATACCATATCTTTCGGAATTGACACTTCTCTCTTTGTTCCCACTCCCAAATCACTGAGCGAGCCCTATAAATTCTTACACATTGCTGACCTGAATTTGGTCAAAAATCAACCTATGCTGCTTGCTGCTTTTCAACTGATTACCAAGCAGGTAAAGGCCCACCTTACAATTATTGGAGTAGATACGCTCAATGGCCGAATCCAAAAACTGGCTTTGGAGTTGGGACTTGCTGACAAAATCACCTTTCTACCCCGCATTTCTCATTATTATTTACCGGCTTTTTATGCCCAAGCCCATATTTTACTGCATACTTCTTATTCAGAATCGCAAACCATGGCGGTCAATGAGGCTTTGGCGTGCGGAGTATTAGTGTGCGGAACAAGAGTTGGCATTATTGCGGATTTGGAAGACGAAATCACTACCGTTGCTGCCGTAGGGGATGCAGAAGAGCTGGCTCAAAAAGTTCTTCATTTACTCAATGACCGGGAGAAACAGGAAGCATTAAGAAACAAAGGAATTGCATGGAGTAAGAAAAATGATTTAGCAGCTCAAAGCCGAAAGTATGAAGATTTATACCGGACACTGCTGACAGCGAGCAATTAACTCATTTCTACCCTTGGTTTTAGCCAGTTAATTAATTTTTTTTCGATTGGAAACTGGTACATTTTATATTCGCATCGCCATTGCGCAATTTTTTGAACTACATATTTAAGCGGTGTTGGTTTTGACCATGCCAATTGCTGATAAAACTTGAATCCTTCTATTTCCTGCACTTTTTTATCAGCAATCCAATCGCTGTTTATTGCCCCTACATAGTCAAAATCGGCCCAACCTTCCAAGTTTTTGGGAAATTCATACCCTCTTTGGGTCAGCAAATCAGCAATTTCATTGCCCGGATAAGGCTTGAAATAAAAAATAGATACCTGAAACTTCGCGCTCATTTTTCTCAACTCTTTGGCTACGTGCAACGACTCGTTAATACTCGCTTCGGTTTCGTCGGGAAAACCCACAATCACACTAAAATTGATGCCGATATCATACTTGAGGCATTTCTTGGCACAGTCAAATACCTGTTCAATCTTAATGTCTTTTTTCATCCAATCGAGCATTTCCTGCGAGCCTGCTTCTACCCCAATCATTACGCGTTCCAAGCCCGATTTTTTACACAACGCCCAAATTTCGTCGTCTAATCTATACCCTTGGTCAGCACGCATCGTCCCAAACCAAGTGATGGGTAATTGGCGGCGGATGAACTCCTGCGCTACCTCCGCTACCCTTTTTTTATTGGTAAAATAGGTTTCGTCCTGAAAATGAACGTGATTAAAGCCATATTTTTTCCAAAGCTGTTCGATTTCGTCACCGATTCGTTTGGGGCTATAGCCATACCAGCCCCTGTTGAACACAAAAGGGTCGGCACAAAAAGTACACCTAAAACGGCAGCCTTGAGATGATATATAATCAAGTTGTTTTCGTCCACTCAACTGCATGTATTTCTCAACGGCTATCAGGTCATAATTAAAGGCAGGAAACGCGTTGATGTCAACCATACTTCGTTCCGGATTGGCATGGATTTTCCCCTCTTCTTTGTACGAAATCCCTTGCAGTCCTTGGAGCGGGGATTTTATTTGGAGTCTTTCGAGCAGTTCGGCAAAGACAATTTCTCCTTGCCCCCGTACCACAATATCAACACTCGCATCTTGCAACGTTTCGGTTGGAAACAAAGAAGCATGCCACCCTCCCCAAACAACAGGAACCTCTGGAAATTGGCTTTTAACTGCTCTCGACACTTCTAAGGCATCTTTTATGATACTTCCCGTGAGTACTGTGGTTGCAAAACAAAGCGCGTTTTGGCTCAATGCCTCTCGAATCTTGATCAACGGGTCTTTCTCCAAGCGTCCATCAATGATAATCACTTCAAAACGGCTGCTGTCTAAATAAGAACCTATGGCCACCAACGCCAATGGCATGGTATAGTATTCAGCTTTAGGATTATAAAGGACTACTTTTGGGCGACTATTCATAGCGGTTGGTTTTCTGGGCCATTGCATCAAATCATTTCGGCACCTTCCGTTTCGGGTTGGCGGTATTTGAGCCAAAAACGTTGCAAAAATTTGAGTTCGTACGGAAAATGAAAAAAATTGGTTTTGTACCTTGCTTCAGCGAGTGTCGAAATGGCTTTTCGCTGAAAACGAGTCAGTTTTACATCTTGTGCAGTAGGATAACGCGCATTTAAGACCACCTCAAAGTTTTGAATTTTGTCAATCATGGCAGAAGTAAGCCAAGGAGTCAAGGGATTTTTTCGTAAATCAAACCCTCTCCATTCCTGTTCCAGCCAATCTTCCAATTTCTCGGGAAAACGAAAACCCGTTGCTTTTACTTTCTCAAACAATTCACTGCCTTCCGTCAAAACGGGGCTGTACAAATAAATGATTATCTCCGTATCAGGATTGGCCTTCTTTACTTTTTTGATAAACTCAATGTCCTCGTCAATCATTGCCATCACTTTTTCGGGAGTTTCGGCAGGAAAACCCAACACAAATGAATACTCAGGGATAATGTCAAAGCGTCGTAAACGTTCCGCGAATCGAATCATCTGACCAGCATTTTGAGTACCGCCTTTGTCAATCGCCTTGAGGGTATCTTCATTGCCGGTTTCAGCACCCAAGAAAATCATTTTGCAGCCCGCCGCCCGCATCAGAGCAAGGGTATCGTCCGAGAATTTATCAAGGGTGTCGATTCGAGCTTCACCCCACCATGAAATTGAGTCGTTTTTAACAAGTTCAGAAAAAGCCTGAATTCGTTTTTCGGACACAAAAAAGTTATTGTCGGCAAACTCAACCGCATCTGTGGCGTACTTTTCCTTCAAATATTTGATGTCATCGTAAATTCGTTCGGCAGACGCCCCTTTCCAACGAGCCTCAAAAATGGGAACAATGCCGCAAAACGAACAGGTAAACGGACAACCAAAACTGCTGTGGTACATAGCGGTCTTTTTACCAAGGTGGGTTTTGCCAAAATAAGACGGAACGGGATAAAACTTTTCAAGCTCTGCAAACGGCAACTTGGGTAATAAATCCATGTCAATCGCAGTGATTTTATGGGTTTTAACAATCTTGCCGTTCTCTTTAAAAATCAGGTTATTGATTTTATGTAAGCCTCTATCCCCGACCCTTCCTCCAAGTAGAGGAAGGGAGTTTATTTGTTGGTCGTAATTTGTAATTCCGACCTGTTGAGCGATAACCGTCCCGCTTTCCGCTTCCAATGCTTCCAACAACGCTGGAAAAGCAACATCTCCAATCCCATTCACAATATAATCTACATAGCCTGATTCTATCGAAACTTTGTATTGATTGGACGCAAAATACCCACCCCAAATGGTGATGATATTGGGGTATTCTTCTCTTATCTTTTTAGTAAAAGGAATTGCCTGCCGCAATTGCGGACCAGGCATTACAGTACAGGCAAAGTACTTAAATTCACCCGAATCCAAGTAATTTTGGATAGTCTGCCAAGCGTCTTCTTCACGGTTTCCATCCACCAACACAAACTCGAATTTACCATAGATAGAAGCGGCCACTTGCAAAATGGTCAAAGGAATTCGGGCTTTTTGTTTGGTAACCAGTGGGTTGAAAATGATAATTTTGTTCGCCCCTAAATCGCGCTTATCCATTTTGTTGTTTTGCTGTGTAACCATTAAATCCACTACAACACCTGCTGCACGCGTCAAAATAACCACCCGCTTTCATAATGTCGGTTCGGAGTTTACTAAAAGTTGCGGAGTTCCAGATATTTTCAAGAGAATCTTCGTAAAGATTTCCAACAGTTAGGTTAAAACATCGCCCGTGGGAAGGAATCACGCTACCATTCGATTTTATCATCATATTGCTAAACACATCGTGGCAATGTTTTCCTAAAATCTTCTCAGGCTGAAAATAATACAACTCCAATTCCTTTTCTGATGCCATTTCAGGGCTAAAAAAAACTTCAAAAGGATAGCTCTGTTTTTTTATCGTTTGGATATTTTCTAAGAGCTTTTTCAAATCCATTTTTGTAAAATCCAATTCCTGCACATTACTGATAGTCGCTTGGTATATATCACCGTATTTGGTATTGTGAATTTGAGCTACCTCATTTTCAGTAAACTGCGTGTGCATAAAACCGATTCTGGCTATTTTATAATTTTTAAAGAAATCTAAAAAGGGAATCATACACTCAATATTCCACTCCGTAATAGCATAAACAATGGTTATTTTGGGGCTATTGGGATAGGCATTAAGGGCCTCGATACCTTCCACTGCCTTTTCAAAAGACTTTTTATTTCCTCTAATTTCATTATGTATTTCAGATGTTCCATCCAATGAAATGAAAATTTCGTCTAACCCTGCTTCTATCAATTTTCCAGCTTTTTGTTTGAGGGTCAGCGCATTGGTAGTAATGGTCGTATAAAGCCCTTTTTGTTTGGCATAAACCAACGATTCAATCAAATGTGGGTAAATGAGAGGCTCAGTAAAGGCATACCCAAGTTTGGCTTTCGGAAAATAAGCAGCCGTTTGGTCAATAATTTTTTTCAATAAGTCCAAAGGCATATTGAGAGGCTGAGTCCCAACCAAGTTTTGGGCAAAAGTTGTATCAAGACTTTCGGTCCCTACATCGCACATTTTACAGTGCAAATTACAAATATTGTTGACCCCCAATACAATCCATTGAGGCGCAAAAAAATTGTGTCTTGGGTATAAACTTCGGTTGAGGGATTGTAGTCTTTCTTTTATCATTTTCTTCAACGATAACCTAAATTGTTATTTCAAACAGATAATTCCACTCACCCCAGCTTTTCTTTTGGGCAACCTGCTTCCACAAATAGCCAAACTGAGCTGCTAACTGACTGATTTTCAAAATATCACAATCTTCGGAAAGTACCATAATTGCTTTTCCATTATTAGCTAAAAAATGCCTCAATTGATGAAATAATTTTTGAAAATATTCGAAATTTTCGCCACAAAACCACGCTTGGTCGGCCTCAGTTTCTGGATTTTTCGGATAATAAGGGGGGTTAATTAAAATAAAATCAAACGTTTTTTTTTCAAAATCAGCAAATAAATCGGAATGAATTATTTCAATGACTACACCATTTTGCAACGCATTTTCTTGTACAGCTTGACAAGCTTTTAAACTAATATCGGAAGCCATAACCGTAGCTCCTCGTTTTGCCATTTCAATCGACAAAAGTCCCGACCCTGCCCCTAACTCCAGCATCTTTTTATCTTTAAACTCCTGTATTTTAATGTATTCTAACAAAAACTTAGTACTTAAAAATAAAGTAGGATGAAATACGCCCACGGGGACTTTTAAAGACATATCCCCTACTTTTACTTTTCTTTCCTGAGATAAATAATTTTGAAAAAAAGGAATTAACACCCATTTACCAAGTAGTTTTCGAGCAAATTTTGATAACCTCATTGCCTATTTTTTTCTTGAATAAAACACCTATTAGAGTCTATCTGGACTCTACTTATTTAAAGCCATTCCAATACGTGCTTTTATAGATTTTACTTTAAATTGCCATTTTTGTTGTTGAAAAAAAGCCATTTCACTTACAATCCATTGAATAGCATAGCCGTAATATTTGCGAGAATATGTTCTTTTAAAATCTACATCGCGGTCAGTAGTTTTTGCCCAATCAAGTTCGTTGGCAGTACTGAAAGTCTCTACTTCTTCGTACAGTTCTGTACCTTTTATAGGATAAGTAAGCGTAATAGTGAACTGAGATGGGTTTGCCTTTTTTAAATGTGCCAGTGTTTGATGAATATCTTTTTCTGTTTCATCAGGGTATCCCAGCATGATAAACGTACCTGCTTCAATTCCTGATTTTTGAGACAGTTGAATCATTTCTTGTACCTGTTCCACTTTAACACGTCTATCCATCAAGTCAATTATTTTTTGAGAACCGCTTTCCGCTCCAATCCAAACTCGAAAACAACCTATTTTTTTAAGTAAAAGTATAACATTTTCGTTTAGACGGTCGGCACGAGTGATGCACTCAAATCGGATTTTTACTTGATTTTTTTCTAACTCTTCTCCAAAATTTTCAAGCCAACGATGACTGATTGTAAAACATCGTCCACAAACCAAAAATTATCCACTTCATAATTAGTCTGAATCCACATAATTTCTTCGACTACTTTTTGGGGCGAATTTCTTCTATAACTTAATCCATATACTCCACGGCTACACCAATGACAAGTATAGGGGCAGCCCCGCATGGTCGAAATTGTCATTGAGCTTTCGCTATGATACTTTTTCCAAGCATTTAAATAGAGGTTTAAATCAATAGATTTTCGATTAGGAAACGGTAAATGTTCTAAGTTTTTACGTAAGGTTCGTTCTTTATTGACACATACTTTACCTGACTTATCTTTATAAGCCAAACCATCAATAGATTGAAAATCAGATTCATTTTTAACAATTTCTAAAAATGTTTCTTCACCTTCTCCTATTACCAAAAAATCCGCCCCGTAATTCAGTAAATTATCGGTATTGTATCGAACATCAGGTCCTCCTAAAATAATTTTTGTCTCACTTAATTCAGGACTATTCTTGACAAATTGAATCATTTCCAAAACGTTCAACTTCGTCATCAAGTTAATATAAACAGCTAAGTAAGAAGGCTTTTTTTGTAAAAGATTATTATAAAATTCGTTTTTTGTAGAAAAAGTGGTGTCAAAAACCTCATGGATAATGTTGTTTTCTTTGAGATAGCCAGACAAATACAGAATACCCAACGGAGGATAGGGCTTCATAATTTGTTGTTCTTTAGCGTCGTCTGCCAAAAAATAGGCATGGGTCAATAGTATCATTTTCTTATAATTTCTATCAAATAATGGTCGGAAAAATTGGCTAAAAAAGGCATATCTATGGCCCATTGTTCCCATTCTTCCATTTGTTTAAACCACTTTAGTCTTTTCTCAACAGAAGAATTCAAATAGGAAGGGGGTAAGAAGAATCCAATGGGTTGTTGGTGTATAATTTGTAAATTGTTTGATAAATATTTTTGAACCTTTTTTGTTGAATAATACCAAGTTATGACAGAGATATTTTCATTCAATTTAGCTTCAATTCCTTTTCTTGATAACCTTCTAAAAATTTTTCTCCACTGTAAACTCAAAAAGAAATAAGTGCTTTCAAACAATGAAAATTGAGGCATAATTACGCCTACAAATCGGCCGTTAGGTTTTAGCAAATTAGGTAGTTGTACTTGAAAAAAATGGGCTATTTCTTCGGGTAACAAGCAATTTAAGCCACCAAAATTTGAGAAAACCAAGTCAAACTCTTTCCCTTTAAAAACTTCACTAATCTCCTGAATATTAGATGCTTTAGTATTTACGCTACCCGCTAAATCATACTGATTAGCCTTGTTGTTGACACAAATAATCATTTCCTCTGAAATATCAGTTGCCCAAACGTCATGTCCTTTTTGGGCTAACCAAATCGCGTCTTCTCCCGTACCACAATTAAGCTCTAAAATCTTTAGGTTTTTCTCAGAGTTTACTAATTTTTCAAGATGCTGCCAAACTAATTTCCGTTGAGACTTACCTACAAGGGTATTCGTAAAATCACCATCATAATGTTGGGCAATATGGTCAAAAGCAGCTTTCACTTCATTAAATATTTTCCGAAAAAAGATTTTTTTTCTCCCAGCCAGAACTCTACATTTAGTGGATATTCCCCTCCTTGATTATCCCCGAGATTTTTAATTTTTCTATCTTGAGTTGCATTTAATATAGAACGAAATTTCCTGTAAGAATCTTCTTTACCAAAAACCTGTACAAAATGTGCCAATGTGATGGTTGTGGCATACATTCCCATGGCAATAAATAAGATAAAAATGGCTGATTTGAAATTGAAGATTCGTTTTTCAACGAGTTTTCCAAGTATTATCAACAAAACCACATTCACAATGGCATTTGCTGGAATAGCTGTGCGTATAACCCAATCATTTACGGAACCAAAATGATAAAAACTCAATACCAAATAGGTAAAAACGGATAGATAAAACAGCGATTTCCATTCAGCTAAAAGCTTATATTCACTATTTAACCAATAGACAATAAGTGCATAAAATCCAACTTGGCATAGCTCAAAGTAAAGATATTTAGCTATATCTTTTGGGGTAATAAGCGCTTCAAAAATCCAGCCATTAAAGCCGTGTTGCAGATGCCCCTGAAAATAAAAGCCTACAAAAAATAAAAGTATAATAATACCCAAAAACTCAATCGAAGAGCGAAAAATTGCAAATTTTGACTGAAACAATACATAAATACCCAGGGGAAGTAAACCTATAAATACAAAAGGTGACCATAACAAGGTGCAAGCCCCAACGAAGAAAAACCCTTTAAATTGCTTGGTTTTTGCCCAATACAATAGCAAAACTGTTGCCAGCCAACCTCCTATGGCTTGTGAAGGTGCAGCCATTAATTGAATAATTTGGGAAGAATAGGTAATTCGAGTATCGGAGATCCCATTTGAAAAAATACCCGTGGAGACGTCAGTAATTGCAATGTGGCTTTTTATAGGAACGCGGCGAAAAACATTTAGAAAAGTATCTTGAACTTGTGTAAAATGAGTTAAAAAATAAAGCCCCCCCAAAAACACAAAACCAGCACAAACCCACCATTTGTATTTTCCACCCAGCCAATAGAGCCAAGAAAAAATTAAAAACATACCCAATAAGCCCCAAACAAATGAAACTTCATTGGCATATTCGATACCTAAGCTTTTTGCAAAAAAGGCCGTAGGTAAATAATAGGCAATGTAATAACACAAATATGGATTCTTAAACACTTGATTTTGATAAGTAACCGCCCAGTTCTGTGTAATCAAATCATAGAAAAGTAAATTGTGAGCATACATATCGCCATGTTGTGGCATATATTCGCCAATACCCGAAATGAAAGTAAAAAACACTGCTAATAGCAACAAAATCAATCCGTGTTTGATTACTATTCTTTCAGAATCAGTCGCTATTACTTTTATGATAAATGTCTTCCAAAAACAAAACAATAACACCCCAACCGCTGGAATAGCCCAATATGGTTTTATCCAACCACCCAAAAAGATAAGATTGGGTAGCAATAAATAGCTTACAGTAAGTAGTGTTAAAGTGCTTTTTTTCATAATGCCTCACTTCGTAATCCTATTAGTTTTCGGTAACTAATTTTCTCTCTAAACCATAAATACGACAATTTTATCAGTGACTTTGTGGAGAGATTCTGAAAGTTTTTTAAAAGTTTTTCTTTCTGATAAACCCGGTGTGTATGCTGATGTAACTGCCGATAAAACTCGGGCGAGAACGTCGCTTGGTACATCATCGCCAAGTCATTTGAATGTTCCCAATTTTGCTTGGTTTGCAACTCTGCCTTTACTTTTTCGTGAAATCCAGTACCCGGTAAAGGATACGATACCGAAATTCCCAAGTCACTGGGCAAGAGTTGTTTGACCATCGAAAGTGTTTTCTCAATATCTTCCCAATGCTCACCAAGATACCCGTATTGCAGAAAAAAAGCCACTTTTACCCCTTTTTGCTTCAGTAATTGGGTTGATTTCTCAATTTCCAGCGTCGTGATTCCTTTATCCATGGCATCCAAGATTTTTTGGGAACCGCTTTCCGCCCCCATCCAAACTTCGTCCAGTCCCACCTCCACCAAATCCTGAATCGTATCTTCTTTCAACAACAAGTCTGCCCGAGACTGAATCTTCAATTTGGGTTTCACCTTTTTCTCCTCCAAACTTGCCTTAAATTGCTTCACCCAACCTGGTTTCAGCCCAAAAATATCATCACAAATCCAAAAATGATTGACTTGATAGGTTTTCATTAAAAACGCAATTTCGTCGGCTACTTTTTGAGGCGATCGGCTATTGTAACGATTACCATAAATGGGCTTTGCGCACCAATTGCACTTGTAGGGACACCCTCGAGTAGTGGCAATATTCAACGAAAAATACCCATGCCTTTTTTGCCAAATTTGTTGATAATCACCAATTTTAACCAAATCCTACGCCGGCATGGGCAGCAAATCAAGGCTCGTTAAAATCGTTCGTTTCTTGGTTTTAACGGTTTCGTCATTTACCCGAAAAACCATCCCGTCAATCGTCTCAAATGACAGCTTTTGCTCACTGCTTTTTATCAATTCTTTGAGCGTCAGTTCTGCTTCGCCCAACAGTACAAAATCAGCACCGGCATCTAAGTATTTGTCAAAATGATCGGTTGCGTCCGAACTGCTGACAATCACGACACAACCGTATTGTTTTCCCAATTGAATCATCTCAAAACAGGCATATCGCATCGCGGTCAGGCACATTTTTGAGAGATAATTGAACGAATCATCATAAATCACCAAGTAGGTGGGCTGCTCTTTTTGCAAATAAGGCTCAATTTCAAGCGGGCTGCGCTTAAGGTTACTGTCAAACAAGGCGACCTCAAACCCTTCTTTCTCCATCATACTCGCCGCCAAAATCGTGTTGTAGGGGGGATACGGCTGTTGAGCCTTCCACTGCTTGGGGTCAAGTCGGTAAAAGTAAGAATGCGAAAACAGTATTTTTTTTGAATCAGGCATTTTGTCCGGCCGTGCATTTTTGGGTGTATTCCTGAATTCTTTCTCTATACACTTTCAAAATAGTTGGATAATTGTCAGTGGTGTGAGATTTGGCTACGTGTTTTTGAAAGTTAAGGTAATACTTCGGATTATTAAAAAGCTTCGGGTCATGCCTCTTTTTATTGATTTCAACCGTTTTATTCAACAACCAATTGTCCAACCAATCTCCAAATGAATTATTAAAAAAGCTTTCAGCCATCCTTTGAATAAATGGCTGACTTTTAGCCTTTTCTATCATTTTTCTCTTAGGAAAGTTTGGGGAAAAATCGGTTATCCAACCATTTTTATCGAGGATTGCGGTATAGTATTCTTCCCCGTAGACAGGAATTAAAGTTGAAATTTCAGTTGCGATAAAAAGGCTGTGGTCTTCAAATTTCAAATGCTCGCTGTCAATGATGTAGTTGAAACAAAAAAACTTGGTGCTGTTCAGCAAAAAAATCTTTTTGAATACTATGCAGGCCAAACGCGCAATCCATAGGCGATTTGGGGCCGCAACGATGAAAAAATCTATATCGCTGTTTTCGTCCATGCAGTCTTTGGAAATAGACCCCGACAAAAACAGCCCTCTGATATACGGGAAATTGGCCACGATTTTAGCAATAAATCGGGCTTTAGGGATAGACTTCTGCGCTAATTGATTTCTTTTTATACGATGCTCTTCAATGGAAGGGTTATTCTGTAAACTATAAAATGCACCAAACCGGAAAATTTTTTTGGCAGTCAGCAATTCTTCTACACCGCTTTCTATTTCTTCTCTGCTCAATTTGCTTCTCTCAAACAATTCGTTTTTGGTAAGTGGATACTGAAACATTTCATAATAGATCAACACTTTGAGTATCTCATCGCAATAGTTGTTCATGAAGTTTTAAGGTATAGAGGAACCATCTATTAAAAACAGTATGTACGGCTAATTATCCATATCGGTTGCGTACGCTGTATTTTTTAATCATAAAAATGGCCTTAAAAACTTATAAAAAAAATATCGGCGAGTAATTTCATTGTGGCTTTGCGAAAAGCAACTTCGGCGAGGCTTGGAGCCTCGCCGAAGTTCGAGAAATTATCTCTTTTATTATTTTGACTTGTTTTCCAAGTATCCCGCATCCAACATCCAATCAGCCATTCGCTGCGGCCACGTTTGCAGGGTTTTGAGGGGGGTACGCTTGCCCATATTAAATCCGTGATTTCCTTTCGCATAAATATGCACTTCAATGGACACCTTCGCTTCCCGGTATTTGCGTAACAAATCCACGACCGGACCTGCACAGCAGGGATCTTCGTTAGCGACTAAAGCAAACGCAGGTGGTGCATCGCTTGGCACCGTACCCGGAATATACAATGGTCCGGGATAGATCAACATCTGAAAACTGGGTTTTCCGCTCAATCGGTCAATGGTATCAGGGGCTGTAGGGTCGCCTTTTCCGCTAACGTAAGCAACCAACGCCACCGTTTCTCCACCGGCTGAAAAGCCCAACATCCCAACGCGACTGGTATCTATACCCCATTCGGAAGCGCGGTTTCGCACCAAACGAATGGCTCGGTGCGCATCTTCCCGAACGTGCGTTTCTAACTTATAAGGCGAATTAGGTTCCCGCGTCAAACGATATTTGAGCACAAATGCCGTTACTCCAATGCTGTTCAGGTATTCAGCTGCGTCTTTCCCTTCCGACGTTATCACCAATTGATTATGCCCGCCGCCCGGACAAACGATGACCGCCGTCCCGTTGGCTTTGTCTTTAGGGGGCAAATAGACCGTTATCGACGGATTATGAATGTTTTTCACCCACCAATCTTTGGCCTGTTCGGGTTCATTTCTGCGGTTTTCAAAACCGGGCGCGCCTTTTTCCCATAGTGGAATCACGGCAGGAGTTTGTTGCGCCAAGGCAGCAAAAGGTGCCAAAAATAACGAGAGAATGAGTTTTTTCATGGATTCAGAAGATGCCTAAGAATCGTTTTTTGTATACGTTCTTCAACTCTTTTTCAAACAAAGTATAAGGGTCATTGTAAAAACTCAGGAAATCAGGCACGCTCGTATGGCCAGGAAAGGGCGCATAGTAATGCGTGGGACTGCGAATGTCATTGCGCCACACCAATACATACGACAGTCTCATTTTTTCGGCTTTGAGGGCTTTCAAAAGCGTTTCGGTCCACCAAGTCGAGTTGGGAATGGATTCCAATCCCGTTTCGGTAAAGGCCGCTAATTTGTTGGCTTTTTGGGCGTAATCCGACACAATTTTCAGTTTTTTAATACCCGCTTCTACATTGTATTTCCCATCTCTGCCAAAATCTCCGTAGTTGTCCATTCCCACCATGTCTACCCACTCATCGCCCGGGTAGCGCTCCAAAAACTCTTCTTCGGTTGTAAATTTATTGTCGGGAGAAAAGGTATAAATGAAATTATGAACACCCAGACTGTCGCGCAAATACAAAACCGTAAACTGCCAAACAGCGATAAAATCTTCGCGACTGCAATGCGGTTTTCCCCACCAGAACCAACCGCCGTCAAACTCGTGAAAAGGACGAAAAATCATCGGAGCCAACGTGCCGTCATTTCCCTGTACAGACTTTGCAAAATCGCCGACCGTACGTAAAATCTCTTTGTACTTTTCGTGATGCGAGCCTCCCGGTTTTATCAGGGAAATGGCAGGTGCTGATACCGTATCTATCCAATAAAATCCTCCTTTGGAAGCAGGATTGGAAAAATGCCACGCCACCGTCGTGATGCCTCCTCGGTTGTAGGTGTCCACTACATTCTTTTTCAATGCCGCAACCGTTTGGTCAATCACCGCTTTGGGTCTGCCCGAAAAACCGCTGAAATCTACGCCAATTACGGCGGGGTGCGAACCGGTTACTGATTTCACATCCGAGCGATCCTTTTCACCTGCCCAACCGTGGCCGTATTCGGTGGCGTGTTGGTGACCGAAAAGAATGTGCTTTTTTGACGTTTTTTTCAGGAAACGATACAATGCTTTGGTTTCTTTGGTAGCGTTTTTGTCAATTTGGGCACTGCCCGCATTCGCAAGTAACCACATAAACAGGTATAAAAACACATCCTTTTTAGTCATCCTCTTACACTATTTATTTTCTACCCCTACCCCACGCTAAAGCATGGGGCTATTCATTTTACCCCACTATTCATTTTACCCTAAAGCATGGGGCTATTCATGTTCAAAATCTCCTCAATTTTCGAGAGCTCTTCCAGACTGAAAAATTGATTATCAAGGCATTTCAATGAATCATGTAATTGAGAAACCCGGCTTGCTCCAATCAGTACGGACGTAACACGCTCATCTTTCAGCAACCACGCCAACGCCATTTGAGCCAATGTCTGTCCGCGTTCGACGGCCAACGCATTGAGTTTTTCGATTTTTTGAAGCGTTTCAGGGGTAATTTGGCTCGTTTTCAGAAAGCCGTGTTCTTTGGCCGCCCGTGAGTCACTCGGGATTCCTTTCAGGTATTTATCGGTCAGAAGGCCTTGCGCCAACGGTGAAAAAGGAATACATCCAACGCCCGTTTCTCCCAACACATCCATCAGACCGCCTTCTACCCACCGTTCAAACATCGAATATTTGGGTTGATGAATGAGACATGGCGTTCCCAATTCCTTTAAAATCTGAATGGCTTTGGCCGAATCTTCGGCTGAATAGTTTGAAATACCCACGTACAGCGCCTTCCCTTGACGTACAATGCTGTCCAAAGCACCCATTGTTTCTTCCAATGGTGTGTTAGGGTCAGGTCGGTGCGAATAAAAAATATCCACGTAATCCAAGCCCATGCGTTTGAGACTTTGGTCGCAGCTTGCCATGACGTATTTCCGCGAGCCCCATTCACCATACGGCCCAGGCCACATCAGATAACCCGCTTTGGAGGAAATAATGAGTTCGTCGCGATACGCCGCGAAGTCTTTTTTGAGCAATAGTCCCAAATTTTCTTCAGCTGAGCCCGGCGGCGGACCGTAGTTGTTGGCTAAATCGAAATGGGTAATGCCCGCGTCAAAAGCGGTACGAAGGATAGCGCGGTAGTTTTCAAACACATCGACACCTCCGAAATTATGCCATAAGCCCAGCGAAATCGCGGGCAATTTGAGTCCACTTTTGCCGCAACGGCGGTAGGTCATGCGCTCATAGCGAGCGTGATGGGGTACGTAAGTCATAGATTTTTATGCGGTTAATAATTTTACTCAAACTTTTGCCCAACCGTTTTTCCTTTCCAATCATCGGTGCGAAAAGGGCTGGCTGGAAGTCCGTCGCTGTTGAATAAATTGGCATCATCGGGAGAGTCGGCCCATGCGTAGCGCACTGCCACGGGTTTTTGACCTTTCGGGTGATACACTTCTACTTTGTACCCAATAATTTCGGCCTTGGCGTAGTAAAACACTTTGTCCTCGCCCGCAATTTCAAACCCTTTAACGTAGCCAAATTTATCTTGTGCCATCAATCCTTCCCCTGCAAAATCAAACGTAATCATGGCTCTATCTTCCTCAAATTCAACTGATTTGTACATAGGTCCCGAATGCAACACTTCCTGCTCGAAATCAAATTTAAGAGCATTCAATGCCAAACGATGCCCCACGTCCTGTTTGTTGGTGGGGTGAATATCTTTGGGATTTCCGATGTCGGTAATGACGGCCATCCCCGTTTTGGGAAGACTCAACGTCATGGTTTGCGCTTCACGAAGTTCGGCCCAATTACTGCCTTGGTTGCTGTTTTGATACCCGCCATAATTGGCCAATTGGACAAAATAAAAGGAAAATTCATCGCCCCAACGTTGCCGCCAATCATTGATCATCAACGGGAACGTTTGACGATACTGATACGCCCGCCCTGCGTTTGACTCGCCTTGATACCACAGGGAGCCGCGAATAGCAAAGGGTGCCAACGGGGCAATCATGCCGTTATAAATCGTGGTTCCTACGTTATTGCTGCTGTGGATATAAGTATGAGATTCTGCAAAAGACGGCATCAGATACCAGCCGTTAGCCAAACTCAGTTTGCTGTCTTTGGAGCTCACAAACAAATCATCAGGCGACCCATTGACGCCCAATCCATACCATGGAAACTGCACCATGTTGCCGAACTTGACCACTAATTGATTGTTACCACTTTTCCAGGTATTGGCAGGTAAGGTGATTTTGCGCGTACCTTCCACAATTCCCTGCGACACTAATTGGCCATTGATATAAATTTCATTGAAACTGTCCTGAATTCCCAAACCTAAAATTGTGGGTTGGTTGACCATTTCTTCCGAAATCTCGACGGTACGCGCCATATACCCTTTGCCACGAAACATCCAAATTCCTTTCCAATCCCATTGCCCCAGCGGACTGCCGGCATTGAGCCATTTCGAGAAATCATAGCCTGCTTCGGTGTATTTTTTCTCGTCGGCCAACGTCGGAGTTCCCTTACTTTTCAATAATTCCTTTCTTGTCTTTAGGTCAAGAATGGCGTCGGCTTCTTCCCAGGTTTTGGGTAAATTTTCAGCTACGGGTTTTAATTCTTCATTGGTCAACATAGCTTCTTTACTAATCCAACCTTCCACCTGCGACCCGCCCCACGACGAATGCAGAAGCCCGACCGGAATCTTCAATTTTTGATACAACTCCCGGGCAAAGAAAAAACCAACTGCCGTAAAGTTTCCGACATTTTCCTCATTACAAATCTTCCAATCGCCCGAAGTTAGGTCCGTTTGTGGTTGCATGGTGACATCGTGTGCGACAAAAAAGTGCCGTATTTGCGAAAAATCAGCATTTTTCTTTTCCTCTTTGAAATTATCGGCTTGTCGAACAGGCCATTCCATATTTGATTGTCCGGAGCAAAGCCACACTTCCCCCATCAAAATATCATTGACTTCCAATTTGCCGGATTTAGCCATAACGATCATTTGGTGCGGGCCGCCTGCTTCCATGGGCGTAAATTTTACTGTCCATTTCCCGGAAGCATCGGCCGTTGCAATTTGCTTTTGCCCTGCCAAGGTCACCGTTACCTTTTCTTTTGGCTTAGCCCAACCCCAGACGGGAACCGGTTTTTGACGTTGTAGCACCACGTGGTCAGAAAATAAACGGGCAAGTTTGAGTTGAGCAAAACTTTGAATTTGAATAAAAAGAAAGCAAAGAATAAATAGTTTTTTCATTGTCAGATTGAGGAGAAGGAGATTTTTGTAGATTTAGATTAGTGCACTCTTGCGAAGTATGGCAATGGTACACTGTGTCAATCACTCTACTACTAAAGCGATGTTAGCTGATATAGTTTTTGTTAATCATTTCTTTTAGTTCATTTATTGTGGGTTCAGTCCCGTTAATTTTTCTGTGTAACATAGAATGGCAATTAGGGCAAACAGGAATTAAATCGTTCTTGTAATCTACTTTATATTCTTTCCCTATTTTATAAATAGGTATCAAATGGTGGATATGTATAAATTCATTGCCAATAGAACCATACTTTTCAGAAAAGTTAAGTCCACATACTTTACAATTCAGCCCGTGAAATTCAATACATTTTTTTCGTGCAATTGAGCTCCTTTCATATTTGTTTACAAGTATTTGTTTTTTAATACCTTCAAATTCAACTATCTCTCCATCTATAATCTCTGGAAAAATTTCTGTCTGATAATTGTCAGAAAAATTTGAATTTATATAGGTTAATAAATTTTGTTTAGTTTTTACTGGACCTTGTGGTGCGGCATTTAATCCATTCGCTTTCAGGTTATCAAAACTTAACTTTTGATTGTAAATTTGGTCTATAAGTTTTAGCCTCATAAACTTTCCATCAATTGATTTTTGGTATTCCTTCTTTTCTTTCCAGTACTCTTTATCGTCTCTAATATTTGGATAAAATAAATTAATTTTTTCTACAATATGTATTGTACCATACTTATCGGTCTCGTCGAATATATAAATACTATATCTCCAATTTCAAAATTTGCATGCCCTTGTCGCCAGTCAATGAATGAAAAATGTTCAAAAGATGACGTATGATCATACATTTGAGAGTTTGCTGAAATTATCCAATTAGTCATTCGGTATCAGTTTTTCCTTATTCTACCTAAAGAGTTGATTGACATCAAGACTTGATCACTTATATTCTAAAAGCGCTTTCTTAAAGTATTTTCCTTGTCTGGTAGGCGTAAAGTTCCAATCCGAAAACATGCGCGGAGCCCAGCGGTCATCAAATACCCACCCTACCCAACTGATACCGCGCTCGGCAGTGTACTTAGTAATCGTATCGCCGTAGGATTCATCGCTGATCACAGGGACGTGCGCTCCCACTTCTTCCGCTCCCGAAAAGCCTATTTCGGTCAGTAAAAGTGGATATTTTGAGGCTACAAAACCCCAATCTTCCGTCCATTTATCCTCCCAAGGCTTTCCGCCGTTTTTCATCGGATAGGGGTGACTTACGTAGGCAATGCCAGGCGCATTGATGGGATTGTTTTTCACGGGTGTCAAATCATAGGCCCAGTTGAATCCCGCCACCAACGGAATCGCCTCGTTGCCGTGGGTACGGATGATGCCAATCATCTCTTCATTCAATTCTTTCCATTGCTCCCACGTACATGTCCCCAACTTTCCACAGGCTATGGTGGGTTCATTAAATAATTCAAAAAAAGCCACAGTCGTGTTGCCCTTAAAATGCTCCGCCATTCTCCGCCAAAAATCGAAGGTTTCTTTTTGGGTGGTATCATACATGTCTGCTTGGTACATTTCAGTACGCAGATTACCTATGGAATGCCAGTCAATGATGACATACATTCCCAATTCTGCGGCCCATTTTACACCCTCGTCCAGTAATTCTAAGTAATCCTCTTTTCCCCGTCTTCGCCACGCGGCAGGATGAACGGGGAAACGGACAATGTTGGCTCCCCAATTTTTGACTTCCTGAAAAAATGCTTTGCTCCAATGTCCTTTGGTGTGCAGATTATCGGGATCGGCTACGTTAAGTCCCCTGAATACAACCGCTTTGCCATCTTCGGTCACGAATTTATTTCCCTCTACCTTAATTTTTTTGAGGGTGTTTTGGGCAAAAAGGGCTGCACTGAAGAGAATGCCAAAAGTCAGAAACAATAGGTGTGTTTGTAATTTCAACATTAGGAACATTCATTAGATTCTTTTCAAAATTTCCATGCAGGCACGGGCATTGTGGTACGGGCATTTCCAAAATCCGATGCGGTCTTCGTTCTTCATAGGTGACATATCGTCGTACACGCCCCAATTCCACTCGCCGATTTCGGTGTTGATAAGGTACATTTTGGCAAACTCCCAAAGACGTTCTACATAGCGTAGATAACGCGCTTCCCCACTCAATTGAAAAGCATTAAAATACCCAACCATACCCTCCGCTGTCACCCACCATTCGCGGTGCGTATCCCAATGTTGAGTGGTATGGTCAAATTCATGGTTTAAACTTCCGTCTTCGTTGAAACCTTCAGCGGCTGCATCCGCCATGCGAAGCGCGATGAATTTCCATTTTCTCAAAAGAGTTTCATCGTGTAAAACCTCGGCAGCTTCGTACAACAGCCACGACGCTTCAATGTAGTGCCCAAAGGAAACGGCGGCCGACTGAGGATTCCATTTTGCGTCAAAAAACAGCTTCATGTGACTGGTTTGGGGGTCAATGATGTATTTTTCAAACACCTCCAATAAATGCCGAATCCGCGCTTCCACCCGTTCATTAGGCCATACCCGATACAGATTGACGTAAGCTTCGATGATGTGAAGATGCGTATTCATCGTTTTGGGGTCGTTGCGGTCTTTTTCACTCAGGCGCAGGTCTTGGAGCAGTTGCCAATCCTGCGTAAATGCCTCCCAATAACCGCCATGTTCAGGATCAAAACTGTGCTTTTCAATCAGTTCAAACAGCTCAACGGCAAAATCCAAGGCTTCGGGATTGTCTGTGGCTCGGTAATATTCCGTCAAACCATACATTGTAAAGGCCAAGCCATAAATCTGTTTGCGGGTACTCAACGGTTTTCCCTGCGCATCCACCGACCAATATACACCGCCATGAAGCGTGTCTCGAAAATGTTGATTGATGTAGTGATAACCTCGATTGGCGATTTCGAGAGATTCACCGAAATCAGCATTAAAAGCAGCCGAAAAGGCCCATAAAATGCGGGCGTTGAGTACGCTACCTTTCTCTGCTTCGGGGTGAACAGTACCATCGAAGTCCATTTTCCCAATAAAACCACCGTTGATTGAGTCGAGGGAATACGTTTCCCAAAAGGAAAGAATTCGGGTTAATTCTTTCTGAATTTCCTGTTTATAAGTCTGAAGTAAAAGGTGCATTCCGAATTTGAAAACGCTTAAAATACGTTATATTTGAGTTTAAAATCCTGTTGAATGATGAATATTACCGTTGAAAAAATTTTGGAACGGCCCGATGCTAAGTTATTGATGGATAAAGTAAATTACTTTTTATCTGCCGAATACCAAAAACGCATGGCTTTCCGCGAATGGCTGGATGAAGACAAAAAAGCGGAATTTATTAATGGTGAGGTCATTATGCACTCTCCCGTGAAGCGTAAGCATTGGTCATCTTCCAGCCATTTAACATTTCTGTTAGAATTTTATGTACGTTTAAACGACTTAGGAGAAATCGCTGTCGAGAAGGCATTAATAGAGCTTACCCGCAACGATTATGAACCCGACATTTGTTTTTGGTTAAAAGAGAAAACAAAGGGTTTCTCCAATGACCAAATGATTTTTCCTGCCCCTGATTTTGTGGTAGAAATCCTGTCCAGAAGCACTGCCAAAAATGATCGCACAATTAAACATCAAGATTACGCTGCCCACGGAATCCGAGAATACTGGATTATTGATCCCAATCGCCAACTCATTGACCAATTCATTTTAATTGGCAATGATACCGAATATATGCCTGCCAAAACGCATTTAATCAGTCAAGACATCAAAAGTTTCATGATTGAAGGTTTTGAGATTCCCGTTGCTGCTGTTTTTGACGAACAAATCAATAAAACAACGTTACAGGAACTGATGAAACCCAAGCAAGGATAGACTTGAAAAGTATTGGGGACTTTCCAAGTCTGCTGACTACATTGCCTTTACTGCTTTCTTGTGCCCACCAAATACGCTAAATTCTTCTCAATCAACCCTTTCAATCGCTCTACCGAAGCTGCCGAGCGCAGGCCGTCAGCGGGCGTATTGATGCAGTAATCCACCAATTTATCAATCGTACTCGTGGCTACGTGCATCCGCGTATCGGACGAAGCGTAATAGATGAACACCGTGCCGTCGTCGTCCAAAATCCAGCCGTTGGAGAAAGTTACGTTAGAAACATCCCCCACTCTTTCGTAGCCGTCGGGCGCAATGAAATAGCCAGCAGGTTTATAAATGACCTTGGTTAAATTCTCTAAATCAGTCATGAACATATACAATACATAGCGCAGTCCAGCCGCCGTGTTGCGTACTCCGTGCGCTAAGTGTAACCAGCCTTTGTCGGTTTTGAGGGGAGCCGGGCCTTGTCCGTTTTTGACTTCATACACCGTGTGGTAGCTTTTTTCGTCCACAATAAATTCTTTGTCTACCACCGCATTTTCCATCGAATCCGTAAAACCCAAACCAATGCCCCCGCCCGTTCCTGCTTCAATAAAACCATCCTGCGGACGCGTATACAGCGCGTATTTTCCGTTCACAAATTCCGGATGAAGTACTACGTTGCGCTGTTGCGGCGAAGGCGTTTTTAAGTCCGGCAAGCGCTCCCACGTTTTCAAATCTTTGGTACGCGCTATCCCACATTGCGCTACGGCCGAACTTTCATCGCCTTTTTTGGCATTGGGGTCTTTGCGCTCGGTACAAAACAGACCATAAACCCAACCGTCTTCGTGCGCTACCAATCGCATATCATACACGTTTCCGTCGGGCACGTCTGACTCGGGCATGGTAATGGGAAAATCCCAAAAACGAAAATTATCAACACCGTTGGGACTTTCGGCAATGGCAAAAAAGGATTTGCGATCTACTCCTTCTACCCTTACGGATAATAGATATCTACCGTTCCACTTGATAGCCCCCGCGTTGAAAGCAGCATTGATTCCGAAACGTTCCATCAGATGCGGGTTTGTTTCCGGATTCAAATCATACCGCCAAAACAGAGGGGCATGAGCAGCTGTCAACACGGGGTTTTCGTAACGGTCATATATTCCGTTCCCTAATTTTTCTTTGGCATTTTTTTGGATAACCAATTCGTTATAAGCCGTTTCTAAGGCCGAAAGACGATTTTTAAAATAAGTCATTATGATAGGTAATAAGTCATAGGTTTCAACAAAAACAGGTCAATCCATACTTGGCACTCCGCTAAGCGCTTGGCAGTTTTTTGTACCAGGTTTTCCACAAAATGAAAACACAAACGGCCAATATTGTCGCGGTAATGAAACCCTGCATGGGCATCAATAGCACCACAAAAACGGGCAACGACGTAATGGCAGTTTGGGCGATGGTCCCAACCACCACATTAAATAGATCCCAACTGAAATTTTTATTTCGTTCAAACGCAGGGTCTTCTTTCAGCACTGCGTCATGAATCGGCCCCCAAAATCCCCACGGGCGAACATTGCGGTAAAATTTCTTCAGCACTTCTCTATCGGTTGGTGGTGTCAGCAAAGAACCGGCTACCGAACCCACCGCCGATAACACTAAAATCAAGGGGAAATAATACAAGGGCAACGTATCGGGAAAAACGTACGGCAACACCATAGCCGAAATAATCCCTGCCGCCATACCCCAGAAAAAACCCGACCCATTGAAGCGCCACCAATGCCATTTGAGTACGTTGGCCGCTACATACCCACCGTAGAGAGCTCCCACAATCCACTGCAAAACACTGTTGACGTCTTTGGCAAAAATGCCCAACACAATGCTGATGGCGACGACCACAATACCGACCAGATAATTAGCCTGGCTGATTTCCCCGTTAGTTGCTTTGGGTTTGATGGATTTGAGGTAAATATCGTTCACAATGTAGGCTTGGGCGGCGTTGAGTGTGCCAGCAAAAGTCCCCATAAAAGCGGCCATTAATTCAACCAAAAACAGTCCTAATAACCCTGCTGGGGCAAATTTAAGAATAGCGGCGGGCAAAATGCGCTCAAAATCAACGCCACCCGAAGCCGTTTGAATGTTAAGGTCTTTATAGTACAAAAGTCCTAAAACGGTGAAGCCGATAATCATAAAATAGCGCGTGGGCAGCAACACAATATTGACAAACATACTCATCAGCGCCGCATCCCGAGGTGATTTGGTGGAGAGGATTTTTTGCATGTCATAATTGGGTGCCGGACCGGCAATACTTGCTAAAATTCCCTTGGCCAACATGAGCGAAAAAAACATCCCGAACGGACTGTATTTATCATCCGTAATTTTTTGGTTTACGTCAGCAATGATGTTTGACCAATCCAAATTCAAGTTCCAGCCGAAGAAGATTTTGGACCAATCGGGTGGTACATTGAGCGTTTGCCCCGAGAGTTCACTCATAGCAATGATGCCAATGGACACCGAGCCCAATGCCATGAGTCCGTACTGTATCACATCCGCCCACACAATGCTTGACATTCCGCCCATAACGGAATAAAACACCGCAAAAAGGGTAAAGATGATGCCGTAAAAATGAGGCACAAACTCAGGAGAAACATGAAACGGTACATACGGAGCAACGGAGGAAAACGGGAGAAAGATTTCGATAAATTTCCCTAAACCAATAAAGCCGTACGCCATGAAACCAAAGCAACTCAAGAGCGCAAAAGCGATGATGATTTTATGGGCCATTTGGGCATCTTTCTTCGTCCCGAAGCGCGTAAGCATCCACTCCGCCCCCGTCGACGCCCCCGACCGGCGCAGCCATACTGCTAAATAGACAAACAAAAACACTTGGTTAAAAACGGGCCAAAGCCACACCAACCAAATACTTTTCAGGCCATACACAAACATAATGGACACCATCCAAATAGTGCCCGAAATATCAAACATGCCCGACGCATTGGAAATCCCCAACATCCACCATGGCAGGGTATTTCCGCCCAGCATATAGTCGTTTTTACTGCGTTGGGCGCGTTTTTTCATGATGATTCCGATGGCCGAAATCACTATCAGATACAGTGCGATAACTAAAAAATCAAGTCCTTGTATTTTCATAGATTACTTCTCTTTTCCGAAATGGCAGATATGGTTTAGTTGTTTTGGTAGAAGCGTTGGTCGGCGGTTTTTCTTTCCAACCACACTTTACCGGATTGAATCATTTTCATAAAGTCAGCCGCACTTTTCTGACCTTCAAACGGTGCGTAATAATGGTCCGGGCGACCGTTACGCCACACCAAAAAATACGATAGTTTGGTATCCTGCACCACGGGCAATACAATGTTGGTCCACCAATTGGCTTCCGAGACTTTTTCCAATCCCATTTCAGTCACGGCGCAGGGCTTGTCGTTTTCGGTGGCAATTTCCTGTAAGGTCGTAACCATTCTTTGAAAGTCGGCTTTGAAAGCTTCGTTGGTCGCGGGTGCATTGCGATGATACAGGTCAAAACCGACCAAATCCACCCACTCATTACCCGGGTATCGTTCTAAATAATGCTCTTTGGACGTAAAGCGGTCGGTCGAATACGCGATGAGCAGGTTGTGAACTTTCTTCTTTTTCTGGAGGTATTTCACCGTCATTTGCCAAAACTCTTTGTACTCATCAGGACTGCAATGCCCAGCACCCCACCAAAACCAACTGCCAGTATGTTCATGGTAAGGACGGTAAATAATGGGCACCAAGGTGCCGTCAGGTATTTGTAAACTTTTGAAGAAAACGGCGGCTTTATCGAGCCATTTTTTGTAAGATTTGAGGCTTTTTTTATCATTCAACACCCGTTTGATGGTCGAATCAACTTTATCCCACGTCGTTTTAGAGGGGTCAATTGGATTATTCGGATGCCAACTGATGGTGTTAATACCGCCTCTTCGATAGTGCTGCACAATGCGTTTTTTCATCAAATCAAACGGTACTCCGTCCAGATTTCGAGAACTGTCAAACTCCATTCTTCCTAAGTCCCAGCCAATGACGGCGGGAAATTCACCCGAAACTGTTTTTACATCCGAACGATTTTCTTCGCCCATCCAACGCGTTGAATCACGGTTCAGTCCATACGCCAAACCATCCTGATGTCCAAACAGTACGCCTTGTTTTTGTATTCGTTTTAAATTGGTATAGAGGGATTGGGTTTCCTTCGTGGCTTTCCTGTCAATCTGAGAAAACGCCCGAATAAAAGGCATAAGGAGAACAAGCAGAAGGAGAGGTCTTTGCATAGGGGTTTGATTTTCGGGTTTTGTAAAAAATTAGGGATGGGTAGCTACCCACCCCTAATCTATGCAATAACAATCTATCTATGATGAAAAAAACACTACTGTTCGGTTGTACGATACAGGAATTGTACCCAAAAAATGGTACTATTCTCTTCGTAATTTGTTACAAAGTAACAGATTCGCCTCCGCAGTTTTATAATACTATTTTACCCATTCATTGTATTATTCCGTCAAAAAACCGAAGTTTATTTAATGAAGCTATCTACCAATATGTTCGCCAATTTTAAATGTGAATAGCCTCCAATCGGGCGAGATTTACGAATTGAGGGCTACTTAAAAAATCATCAGGGTCTGTTTTATTGTAATTAAAAAAGGTTTGAGCGTGTTTTTGAACCTTACAAATGGTTTTTAGGTCACTGATACCCATAGTGGGACAATTAAATTTCATCTTGTACTTTTCCAATATCAATTTACCCA
>Ga0247844_1001613_pt1 | contig 40515 bp, 42 predicted proteins | sample LaCtaG_FD_192421 | JGI IMG/M metagenome (GOLD analysis project Ga0247844, IMG submission 192421) | Freshwater microbial communities from meromictic Lake La Cruz, Castile-La Mancha, Spain - LaCruzMarch201714.5m_1 | ecosystem: Environmental > Aquatic > Freshwater > Lake | place: Spain: Castile-La... | reverse complement strand
CTCAAAGTTAGCGAATTAATAATTAACAGCCAAATTAATTAAGGTTAATTCATCTTTACTTTCAAACATTTATCTTTGAGTATCGTATTGACTTATTGATGATTAGAAGTTTTCTTTCAAACACTAGGTATTTGTTTTTTTTGCGCGAGAGAATGTAACCAAAAAACTCTTTAATGCCTGCCTGCCTTTGGTAGGTCTCGGAATACTCTACTAAACAAAAAACTCTTTAATGTCTCGAAATACTCTCCCTCCCGATAGCTATCGGGAAGCTATCGGGATATTAAAGGATTTTTGCAAGAGCGGGAAGTAGAAATCCTTAAAGAGTTTGCCTATTTGGCTAACCTTTAAGAGTTTTCTACGGATGGATACTTCTAGCGCTACATAACCAAAAAACTCTTTAATGTCTCGGAATACTCGACTATTAAAGGACTTTTGGTAGGCTGCGTAACCAAAAAACTCTTTAATACCTGCCTGCCTTTGGTAGGTCTCGAAATACTCTACGGTACCAAAAAACTCTTTAATGTCTCGGAATACTCGACAATTAAAGGATTTTTGCGGGCTGCGTAACCAAAAAACTCTTTAATGCCTGCCTGCCCTTGGTAGGTCTCGGAATACTCTACGGTACCAAAAAACTCTTTAATGTCTCGGAATACTCGACTATTAAAGGATTTTTGGTAGGCTGCGTAACCAAAAAACTCTTTAATGTCTCGGAATACTCGACTATTAAAGGATTTTTGGTGGACGTCTTTACAATATGTAGAGTTATGAAAAAAGAGGATTTTTACTGAAAAAAGCCCTTTTCTGATTAATAATTTCAACAACAAAATTTTTTTTATTATCTTTGTGATAGAAATATGTCTGATAATGTCGTGAATTGATAGTTTATAGGGTTTTAAAAATGCTATTAATCACGTGTTTAACCTTTAGAAACACTAGGCGTTTAGATAACTGATTAATACAACTCAATTAACTATAAAAAGTCCATTGTACTATAATGAGATTTTTTTCAAATCATTTTGTAATACTATTTTCATACATCATTCGAACAAAGATTTTTTATTTTTCAAATTAATAATACAATATCATCTCCTCAATCAATACCCTAATGTGTTGATTGATTATTTTAAAGCTGCTAATTTCAAATAATTTTATATCTAGAATGGAATTTACTACCGTCATTAAACCCAAAGAGAAACTTTTCGATATTGATTTTAAAGAATTGTGGAAGTATCGCGATTTGTTTTCGATGTTTGTGAAACGTGACATCATTACCCAATACAAACAGACCATCCTTGGGCCAGCATGGTTTTTTATTCAACCTGCCATCACCACCCTTATGTATATGGTTGTTTTTGGGGGTATAGCAAAAATACCTACGGATGGACTTCCTCAACCTTTGTTCTATTTGGCAGGTATCGTTTGCTGGCAGTATTTTGCCGATTGCCTGAATAAAACTTCTTCTACTTTTACTGTTAACCAAGGCATTTTCGGCAAGGTGTATTTTCCACGCTTGATTGTTCCTTTGTCTACTGTGGCTTCGGGATTGGTGCGCATGGGCATACAGCTCTTCATGTTTATAGCGGTATACATTTACTTTGTATCTACTGGTGTGCAGGTGGCACCCAATGCTTATATATTGTTATTGCCCTTGCTGGTGGTTATGCTTGCCGGACTTTCATTGGGTTTTGGTATTATTATTTCGTCCATGACCACCAAATACCGTGACTTAACGCTTTTGTTTACCTTCATAGTACAACTGTGGATGTATGCCACGCCTATCATTTACCCACTTAGTACCATGCCAGCCGATAAACAATGGATTATGGCGCTCAATCCTGTTACTTCTATTGTTGAAACCTTTAAATACGGCACCATGGGGGTAGGCACTTTCAGCTGGGGCATGTTAGGGTATAGCTTTGGTTTTATGGTGGTGCTGATGGCCATTGGCATTGTGGTGTTTAATAAGGTGCAGAGGAGTTTTATGGACACAGTATAAATAGTTGACAGTTGATAGTTTTTAGTTGAAAATTGATAACTATTTTATTAATTTTTGATTATATATTTCTGGATAAATGATATTATAGAATATTTTTCATTATATCTAATTACTAACTGAATAAAATGCGCTATTTATATATCTTTGCTACCCTCTTTTTTACCATCTACGGACAAATGATTCTCAAATGGAGAATTGGTAAATTAAACTTCAGTTTGCCCGAAAGTGGAATTATTGATAAATTTACTGCCTTAATTCGTCTGATTTTCGACCCCTTTATATTTTCGGGTTTTGTATCGGCATTTATAGCTTCGTTGTTTTGGATGGCAGCTATGACTAAATTCCAGATTACCGAAGCTTATCCGTTTATGAGTTTGGCACCGGCTATTGTTTTTATACTTGGAGTCTGGCTACTCAACGAAACATTTACTTGGGGAAAAGTGTTAGGGTTGGTATTGATAATGATTGGAATAGTGGTAACGGTGAAGTGGTAGAGAACCCCTAACCCCTAAAGGGGAAATATATTAGTATAGATTATTTTAAGTTAATTGTTTTATGATTAAGAATAATATAGACGAAGCTAACTCTTACTCCCCTTTAGGGGCTGGGGGCAAGTCTATTTTGCTTTCCATTGTTTCGCCGGTATATAGGGCTGAAAATATAGTGGAAGAACTTGTGAGGCAAGTGAAAGAAAGTGTTTCGACAATTACCGACAATTTTGAGATTATTTTAGTTAACGATGCTTCGCCTGATAATTCGTGGATTAAAATTGCCCTCGAATGTGAAAAGGATATACGCGTAAAAGGTATTGATTTAAGCCGAAATTTTGGACAACATTATGCCATTACAGCTGGACTCAGTTATGCTAAAGGCGACTGGGTGGTAGTTATGGACTGCGATTTACAGGACAGACCGGACGAAATACCTAATTTGTACCAAAAGGCGCAAGAAGGATGGGAAATAGTATATGCACGTAGAATGGAACGTCAGGATGGTTTTTTCAAAAAACTTTCTTCAAAACTTTTTCACAAAGTCTACTCCTATTTAAGTGGAATTAATACGGATAGTTCTATTGCAAACTTTGGGATATTTCATCAGAAAGTGATAAATGAATATAATAAAATGAAGGAATCAGCCCGTTCATTTCCATCCTTGGTTCATTTTTTAGGCTTTAAACGCACAACATTTGATGTAAAACATGCTGAACGATTTGAAGGAACAACTTCTTATACTTTTTCTAAACTTTTACATCTAAGCAGTGATGTTATTTTGTCAAATAGTAATAAGCCCTTAAAACTAACTGTAAAATTAGGATTTTACATATCATTCATGTCTTTTCTTCTTGCTTTATACAATATAATTGCACATTACACAGGTGTTATAAAAGTTGCCGGATATACTACCACAGTTTTTTCTATTTGGTTTGTAGGTGGGTTAATTCTTCTTGTTTTAGGAATAGTAGGTTTATATGTTGGAAAGATATACGATCAAGTTAAAGAACGGCAGATATATATTGTATCAAATGTATTGAATATTTGAATAAAATAGTATATCGCAAATGAAAAGCTAATTATGGAGAAAATAAATATACTAGTTTTAGGGGTTGGTGGTAATGTCAGCCAAGGAATAATAACTGCAATTAGACTGTCTAAAATACCATGTAAAATTATAGGAGCATGTATTAGTGCTGATTCTTTAGGCTTGTATATGTGTGATGCGGCATATATTTCACCTTATGCTAATGATGATTCTTTTGTAGGTTGGGTTGCCGAATTATGTAATAAAGAGGTAGTCTCTATTGTTTTTTCTGGTGTAGAAGAAATAGTATATACTTTAGAATTGAATAGAAATATGTTTCAAGCTATTACTAAAGCTGTTTTTGTTTCATCTGATTTAGTAAATTTAGAAATTGGTGGAGATAAATTTCAAACAGTTGAATGGTTAAAAAACAACCAACTTAATTTTCCATTATATGCTCAATTCCAGGATAAAGAAGCATTAGAGAATTTAATTTCACAATGTGGTTTTCCACTTATTGCAAAACCGAATAGAGGAAAAGGTTCTTCTGGAATTGTAAAACTAAAATCAAAGGAGGATTTGTCACTTGTTCCAAATAATGATTATTGTATCCAACAGTATTTAGGTGATGAAAAACAAGAATATACCGTGGCTTGTTATGTGAATAAGACTGGAATACAGCAGGAGTTAATTATTCTACGAAGAGATTTAAAATATGGAACTACTTTTATGGCTGAAATTGTTGAAAATGATTCGATAAAAGTTGAATGTAAAAGAATTTGTGAAAAGTTTAAGCCCAAAGGGCCATTAAATATTCAATTACGTATGCATAATGGAATTCCAGTCTGTTTTGAGTTAAATGTTCGTTTCTCTGGAACAACTCCAATTAGAGCGAGATTTAATTATAATGATGTGGAGGCAATGATACAAGAATATATATTTAATAAAGAGATTGAATCTACCCTAAAACCCCAAAGAAAAGGTCGGGCGTACAGATATTTTAATGAGTTTTATATGGATTTGGATATGCATGAACAGTTGAAAAATAATAAAGAAGTGAGCAAAATTGATTTGTATAATAATTTTCAAGAAAACATACAATGAAAATTCTAATTACTGGTGTCAATGGACTAGTCGGAAAAGCAATTGCAGAAGAATTGTTAAATGGGAATATTGTAATTGGATGCTCAAGAGCAATTGAAAATAAAACTAATTTACAGATTGAATACCATAGTGTTGATTTGTCAATTTCAAATTCAGTTGATATTCTTAAAGATAAGCAGATTGATGTAATTATTCATTGTGCTGCATCTTTAGATTTAACTCCATTGAGTGAAGATTTGATAATGTCAAATTGTATGGGGATAAGAAATATTGCCGCATTAGCTCTTCAAAATAAATGCAAACAATTTATCTTTATTTCAAGTATTCCAATAATTGGAAAGCCTCTTCAAATTCCTATAATGGAAGACCATACAATTAATCCAATAACAACATACCATGTTTCAAAGTATTTTGGGGAATTATATCTTAAAAATATCTTTAAAGATTGTGGATTAACTATATTAAGGATTCCATCACCGATAGGTATGGATATGACAGATAATAAAATAATTCCAGCTTTTATTAAAAAATGTATTGATAATGAAGATATTATATTATCTGGTAATGGCAATAGAGTACAGAATTACATTGATGTAAAGGATATATCTAAAGCAGTAGATTTATGTATAAATAAAAGTGTAAGCGGAGTTTATAATATTGCATCTAAGAAATCATATTCTAATAAAGAATTAGCTGAAACTTGCATTAATTTTTTTCAATCAGAATCAAAGATAATATATAGTGGAAATGATCCAGAAGAAGAAAATAAATGGATAGTTTCAATTGAAAAAGCAAAAAATGATTTTAATTTCAATCCTACAATATCATTAGAAACAAGCATTAAAGAAATTTCAAAACGATATTTGTAATGAGAATCCTATTTATTAGTGACATTCACGCAAACTTAGAAGCCCTATTAACTTTAGAAAACTATATACAATCTGCTGACATGACAATTTGTCTGGGTGATATAGTTGGTTATCACTGTCATGTGAATGAAGTGATTGAATTACTTATAAAACACAATGTTGTTTGCATTCAAGGAAATCATGATAGATATTTATTTGAAGGTTTAGAAAATCAAACCAAAGTCATTAACGATTCTGTAAGATTTGGACTTGAAGTTGCCAATAAGATTATTACTTTTGAAAATCAGTTGTGGTTGAAAGGTCTTCCAATTTCAATCGGTTTAAATGTTGATAATCTTTCAATTCTTTGTTGTCATGGTAGCCCATGGAATCCAACAAATGGATATGTTTATGAAGATAGCACTCAATTTTTACAAATGGAAAATTTTCAATATGATTATATAGCATTAGGGCATACTCACAGACAATTTATTAAATACGGAAAACTTGTAATATTTAATCCAGGTTCGGTTGGTCAAGCCAGAGATAGAGAAGGTATCGTTTGTGCTAAAATTTTAGATACTTTATCCAAAGAATTTGAAGATATTTATATCAATTATGATTTTCAAAAAGAAATAGATTATTCAAAAAAATGTGGAGCAAAGGACTGGATCTATAAACATTTTCAAACTGTTTTGTGATTTATTACAGTCCTAAATTTGTTTAAATGCATTTGCAAAATATATTACGACTCTTTTTTAAAGTTTTAATTACCAAAATAAACAATTCAATTTAAAAAATAAGTAGTTGAAAAATAAATCAACCTTTATGTTAAATCAATCAAAAATATATTTTCCAAATCTAAACGGACTTCGATTTATTGCCGCTTTTATGGTTATTATTCATCATTTGGAGCAAGTGTTATCCGTTTTTGGACATGATAACTATTGGAATAATTCAATTATTCTTTCTATTGGTGGATTAGGAGTAGAGTTATTTTTTGTTTTAAGTGGATTTTTGATTACTTATTTACTATTAACAGAAGAGAGAAATACTAAACAGATATCTATCACAGATTTTTATATTCGTCGCATTTTAAGGATATGGCCTTTGTATTATTTAATAGTGATATTGGCTTTTTTTATTTTCCCAAATTTTAAACAATTTCAATTACCTGTTTATAGCGAACAATTGGTAGCTCATTATTGGAAAGTACTTGTTTTATTTATTTTATTTTTACCAAATATTGCGTTATCAGGTTATGGTTTAGTGGTTCCTTACGCTTCACAGGCTTGGTCGGTAGGAGTAGAAGAACAGTTTTATTTGATTTGGCCAGTATTAATGAAGGTTTTCAAGAATAAATTGGTTGTTTTATTATCGGTTGTTCTTTTTTATCTTATAATGAAGTATTTTGGTTTTAGGTTTATCACGCATTTTTTATTCTGGAATGAATGGTTGGAATTGTTTAGGTCTTTTTGGTCTAGTTTTAAGATAGATTGTATGGCTATTGGCGGTATATTTTCATATTTGTTATTTAGTAAGCATAAAATTTTGAACGTGTTGTTTCATAAGTATGTTTTTGCTACTTCGTTAGTAATGGTATTGTACTTAATAAGTTTTTCAGTAAGGATACCATATATCGAACAAGAAGTTTATGCTATATTCTTTGGTGTTATTATTTTAAATCTGGCTAATAATAGGAATAGTGGTCTAGTCCTTGAGAATAAAGTGTTTAATTATTTAGGCAAAATATCTTATGGTCTTTATATGTATCATGTAATTGCCATTGTGTTTTGTATTCAGTTATTTAAATATCTAGGGATATTGAATTATCATATTGTTCTTATATTATCATGCTTATTAGTTACTATTATATTAGCAAGTTTATCATACAAATTTGTTGAAAAACGTTTTATTAGTTTGAAAACAAAATACTCCAAAGTAATTAGTGGAGATAATGCAAAATAGTATATGATACCATTCAACAAACCCTACCTCACCGGTAAAGAAACATATTACATAGAACAGGCTGTAAAATCAGGAAAAATTTCTGGTAACGGCATGTATACACAGAAGTGCCAACAGTTTTTTGAAGAAAGATATGGATTCAAAAAATGCTTACTTACTACATCATGTACTGATGCGTTGGAAATGGCAGCTATTCTCTGTGATATAAAGGCAGGTGATGAAGTGATCATTCCTAGTTATACCTTTGTGTCAACAGCATTGGCTTTTGTGCGTCAAGGAGCAACTATTATTTTTGCTGACAGTATGCCAAACCATCCAAATATAGATGCCGATAAGATAGAAGCATTAATTACTCCCCGAACCAAAGTCATTGTTCCAGTGCATTATGCTGGTGTGGCTTGCGATATGGATAAGATTATGCAACTTGCGAAGAAGTATAATTTGTTGGTGGTGGAAGATGCCGCGCAGGCTGTGGATTCATTTTACCTCCCCCATCCCCTCCAAAGGAGTGCTGACGGAAATGTAAGGGCATTAGGAAGTGTAGGACATTTTGGTTGTTTTTCATTTCACGAAACAAAAAATATTATTTCTGGTGAGGGTGGTATGTTGGCCATTAATGATGAACAATTTATGCATCGCGCTGAGATTATTTGGGAAAAAGGAACCAATCGTGCAGAATTCTTCCGGGGTGAGGTGAATAAATACGGTTGGGTAGATATGGGTAGTTCTTTTTTGCCTTCGGAAGTGATAGCTGCTTTTCTTTGGGCACAGATTGAAAATCTAGACAATATACAAAACCGACGCAAAGAAATATGGAATTTATATTACCAAGGCTTAAAACCACTTGCTGACAAACGATTTATTTCATTACCTTTGTTACCAGATTACGCTACCAACAATGCTCACATGTTTTATTTAGTTTGTAATTCGTTGGAAGATAGAACTAAGTTGATTGATCACTTGAAACAAAATGGAGTGTTAGCAGTTTTTCATTATTTAAGTTTGCATAGTAGCCCTTACTATACCGAAAAGCATGATAGGCGGGAATTGCCTAACTGTGATACGTTTGCTGATTGTTTGGTGAGGTTGCCATTCTTTTATGAGTTGGGAGAAGAAGAAGTTAAGAGTATTGTTGACATTATAAAGTTAATAAAAACATGAAAGAGAGGTTTTTAAATATATTGTCTTCAATTGAATTTAAAATAGTGTTGTTTGTTTTTGCAATTATTTATTCTTTAAATTTTATTTTTTTTGGTCTCGATTTTACAGATACTTTTTTTTGGATAAATTTAATACCCAATTTTAATTCAAATCCAATGGTTTCAGGGACATTGGTAATCGGAAAATTTTGGTCATTTATTTTTGGTGATTCTTTGATTTCTTTTCGTATACTGGCTTCAATTATGGGTTCAATGGCCATAATTTTGCCTTATGTGTTTTTGATAGATAAAAAATTATGGGTAATTAAACTTCATTATTTGTCTTTTTCAATGCTGTTGTTGAAAAATCCAATTTTTGGTTCAGATGTTGTTACATTATTAGTTTTTTCAATTGCACTAATATTTACAATAAAATTTTATCAAACTCATAAAATCAGTTTTGTTTTTTTGATGGGTTTTATTACTGCTTTTTCTATTTTTGTTAGATTTCCCAATGTTTTATTGTTTCCTGTAATGATAATAGGTATTGTTCTAATTGAAACTGTGAATAAAAGAAGTTTTAAGGGATTGTTGTTGAATACAATAAAGTTGACTTTATTGTTTGTTGCTATATTTGGAATTTCATTTTATTTGTTTTCATTACTTTTGCATGGCGGTGTTACAGATTATGTCGTTGGGGTTAAATCATCATTGCTTTCGGTTTCTAACAGTTCACATTCTATGCCTAAAATGGTAGAATTTATATTTGTTGAATTTAAAAAGATAGTTTTATATTTAGGGATATTCTTTTTACTAGATTTCTTAATACAGATATTTATTAAGAATTATAGTAGATTTGGTAAATATATAACATTATTATTTACAATAATTTTATTGTTTTATTTCATGTATTCAGAAATTTATGGTTCTCCTTATGACCATAATCTAAAATTATTTTTTTCATCTTTGTTTTTTTATTTTATACTTAAAGGTGTTTTATTTAAATTCGAAAGGCAGGATTACAATAGTTTAACTACTTATTTACTTATGATAAGTTTTGCATTTGTTGTACCACTTGGATCTAATACCGGATTGTCAAAATTAGCACCCTTGTTAATTTGTTTTTTGCCAGTAGTGTTGATTGATTTTGGCTTCAAATTTAAGGAAAATATTTATTTAATACCACTTTTATTCATTGTTTTATTTTTTGTTTTTCTGTCTTATTCAAAACCATTTGAAGATAGTAGAATTCATAAATTATCTGCAATAGTGAAAACGGAAAATAAACTTATTGGAATTCATACAACACCTATAAGAGCTAAATATATAAATCAAGTAATGTCTGATTTTAATCATTTTAAAGCAACAAATAAAATTGTTTTTTTTGGTTGGCAAAGTCATTTGTTCTATTATTTGACTAAAGAGATGCCATTATATAAACAGTCTTTTGCAATGTCTCCAAACGATGATAATGATGTTCAGTTTTTAAAGAGAAATTTGAAATCAAGACCAATTATTTTTTATGTTACAAATTATCCTGAAGATAAAAATTTGTTTCTTGAAATGTCAAAACTTGAAAAAATGTTATTAACTTTCGGATATAAATCAATACAAAGAGATTGCTATAAAATATTTACTTATTGAGAGTATTATACATTATAATACTACTTAATTATATCTTTTAAATTCGTTTTTTTTATTAATATATCAAGTGAAGCGTAATTATGCCAACAGCCATTAAATTCGAAAATATCTCTAAACAATACCGTTTAGGTCTTGTTTCTACCAAAACACTTAGTCATGACCTTAACCGTTGGTTTCAAACCAGTATTCGTGGAAAGGAAGATCCATATTTGCAAATTGGCGATGTAAATGACCGATCGTTAAAAGCAGAAAGTGAGTATGTATGGGCATTAAAAGACATAGACTTTGAAGTTCAGCAAGGGGATGTACTTGGTATTATTGGAAAAAATGGTGCAGGGAAATCTACATTGCTAAAAATTTTATCAAAGGTTACAGCACCTACTACTGGTAGTATTAAAGCAAATGGTCGTATTGCTTCATTACTTGAAGTAGGAACGGGTTTTCATCCAGAAATGACAGGACGTGAAAACATTTATATGAATGGTGCTATAATGGGGATGAGCAAACAGGAAATTACCCGTAAATTGACTGAGATAATTGAATTTTCGGGTGTTGAACGTTATATTGATACACCTGCTAAACGCTATTCTAGTGGAATGCATGTCCGCTTGGGTTTTGCAATTGCTGCACACTTAGACCCAGAGATTCTCGTGGTAGATGAGGTATTGGCGGTTGGAGATGCTGAATTTCAGAAAAAAGCAATTGGGAAAATGCAGGATGTGAGTAAAGGTGAAGGAAGAACGGTTTTATTTGTGAGCCATAATATGGCGAGTATGCAGCAACTATGTAATAATGGAATTTTACTGAAGAATGGTAGTGTTGAAATGACTGGAGAAATGAAAGATGTGATTTCATATTATCAACAACAGTCAACCGAAATTCAATCGTTGGAAATAGCTGATAGAAAAGATAGACAAGGTAATGGTAAGTTAAAATTGATTGACATCATAATCAAAGACTTTAATGGTAATGTGGTTTCAAGTATTAATATGGGAATGTCATTTAGTATAGAAGTCATTATTCAAAAGAATCTTTGGAGTAATTCAGATAAAATTAACGAACTTGCCATTGGTATAAATGATGAATTTGGTCAACGGATAATAGTGATGAATAACGTATTCATTAATAAAAACATCTCTATAAATAATGATTTAGTAAGAGTCGTTTTTAAAATATCAAAATGCCCATTAAATATTGGAATATATGGACTCGCTTTCTATTTATCAGATGAGTTTAATGTAATAGATTGGATAGACAATGCTTCAAATTTGGTTGTAGAAGAAGGTGATTATTATAACACTGGAAGAGTAAATCGGAAAGGTTTGGGTAAAATATTAGTAGATTATGATTTGGAACAAAATTAAAAGAAAGGCAAAGAAAATTCTCGGTTTAAAACCAAAGCAATTATGGATTCACAACCAATCAGAGTGTGTAATGCACGATAATTGCAACTTAAATAATAGTAAAATTATATTGAACGGTAATTCAAAACTTATTGTAGAAGATTCTGTAATTATTAAAAATTGCAATATAACTTTATCAAATTCGATATTACGCATTTCAAACTCAACTGAACTTTCTGCCGTAAGTTTCTCATTAAATGAAAATTCCGAAGTTCATATTAATTCCGAGGTTATTATATCAGAATATGACTTTCATTTGAATAATAGTAAATTGAAAATTGGTACTAATTGTCAATTTGTTAAAGGTAAAAATGCATTAAGACCAAGTATTCGACTATCAAATGGGATTTTGGAATGTAATACAAATAATTTAATTAAGGCAGATTTTTGGGTACGTTTTGGAGGGATTTGTAAAATTGGTTCTTATAATTGCATTAATGAAGAATCTGAATTAAGGTGCGATGAAAATATAAAGATTGGTGATTTTAATATGATATCTTACCAATGTGATATTTGGGATACAAATACACATTGTCAATATAATAAAGATAAAAGGAGAGCTATAACGGTTAAAGATTTTCCATATATTGGTGATGAATTTGAAAGACCAATTACTAAACCAATAAAAATAGGGAATGATACTTGGATTGGCAAAAGAGCACAAATTCTTAAAGGCAGTATTGTTTCTGATGAAGCAATTGTAGCTACCAGCGCAGTAGTTACTAATTTGAATGTTTTATCTAATTCAATTGCTATTGGAAATCCAGCAATAATAAAGCTGAAAAAATGATTTTTCGTTTAATTATCTTTGATTAAATAAGTAAGTTACATTACATGAATAAAACAGAACCAGCCATTGTTGTTGTAACCTACAACCGACCTAAATCATTAACTCGATTATTGAATTCCATTGCTAATGCAAATTACGATACTTTTGAGGATATTGTTTTGGTTATCAGTATTGATGGAGGTTCACCAACCGAGATGCAAGAAATTGCAGATAATTTTGACTGGTATTATGGTAAAAAAGTAGTAATTGTACAACCTATAAATCTTGGATTACGCAAGCATATTATTGCATGTGGTGACTTAACTGAAACTTATGGCAGCGTAATAATTTTAGAAGATGATTTGTTTGTAAGCCCAAATTATTATGATTTTACTAGCAATGCAATAAACTTTTATCAAGAAGAAAAAAAAATAGCAGGCATATCGGTTTTTTCATACAATCAGAATGAATATGAAGGATTACCTTTTGTGCCGCTTAAAGATAAGTATGATACTTTTTTTATGCAAATTCCAAGTTCATGGGGGCAAGCATGGACAAAACTACAGTGGCAATCTTTCAAGGAGTTTTATAACACAGCTCAAATTTTAAATACTGATAAATTACCTGAAACTGTGAAAAGTTGGCCCGAAAGTTCATGGAAGAAATACTTTTACAAGTATTTAGTTGACAAAGATTTGTATTTTGTATATCCCTATATTGCCTATTCTACAAATTTTGGTGATGTAGGTACTCATTTCGATAATACAACTAATATGTTTCAAGTACCTTTGGCATTAGAAACTAAAAAAAATGAATATGCATTTAATACTTTTCAAAATAGTAATGTGAAGTATGATGCTTATTTTGAATTGTTGCCAGAGTGTTTAAAGAAAATGGGTATTCTAACAGATAAAGATTTTTGTGTAGATGTTTATGGTGGTAAACAACTAGATTTATTTGATAATCAATACTGCATTTCTACTAAAGAATGTCTGAATCCTATTGAAAGTTTTGGAGTCAATTTGGTTCCAATTGAAAATAATATTATTCATAATGTATTAGGAAATACTGTTTTCTTTGCTAATAAAAAAGACTTTAAGACCGTTAAACCACTACAAACATCGTTTAAAATTGTATCCACTTACAGTAATGTAGCTTTTACAATGGGAACCTACAATGGAATTCGTAAAGGAGAGGAAAATATAAGAGCTTCCAAAATATACAAAATAGGGAAACTAATAGAATTATTGATACATCCATCGAACATAATTGGTACGTTAAGAAGAAAATTTAAATAGTTATATTTAAGAGTAATGAAATTATCAATTATCACAATAAACCGCAATAATGCCGAAGGTCTACGAAAAACTATGCAGAGTATAGTTTCGCAAAACTTTACGGATTTTGAATATATCATAATTGACGGTGGGAGTACTGATGGAAGTATAGCCCCGCTTAGCCTCCCCGAAGGGGGAAAACTTTGCGAAGTACTAAGAATAGATAATGGTTATCATTATTGTAATTGGGTTACTCCTTTTGGTATTGTTAGTGGTGGCTTTATTAGTGAACCAGATAGCGGAATTTATAATGCAATGAACAAGGGGATACTAAGAGCAAAAGGAGAGTATTGTTTATTTATCAATTCCGGTGATTATTTGTATAATAATGAAGTGCTTAAAAATGCTTTTGCCTTTGATTTTCATGAAGATATAGTTTATGGCAGTGTTGTAAATATTAATGCTGAAGGTGTAACTGATGAAATTGAATTTCCTCCAGAACAATATATTGATTTCGATTGGTTTATACATTCAACTATACCTCACGGTTCGTCATTTATTAAGCGGAAACTTTTTGATATCGTAACATTTTATTCCGAAAATTATAAAATAGTATCTGATTGGGAGTTTTTTTTAGTCTCTATATGTAAACACAATTGTACACTAAAAAGAATACAATTACCAATATATTATTATGATACTACTGGTATAAGCTCAAATGGAGACTATAAAGATTTAATTGAAAATGAGAGAAATACAGTTCTAAATAATCATTTTTCCAAAATAATCAATCCTTATAATGCTCTTTTAAAACAAAAAAAAGATTTTGAAGTATTTAGAAAGACATATATTTATAAGATTTATAAGCGGATAAAAGCTCTATATGACAAGTAGACTGTATTTATTTTAGTAACTAATTTTCAATTTCGATAGGGTATCATTAAGATTTAAAGATGATAAAAAAAGTATTTCGTTTTATAAGAAAAAGAATAGTTGTTTCATTATCACAATTCTTTGGTGAAGTTCAGGTTGAATTTAAAAAATCCGAATGGAAAAAAAAGGCTAAAGAATTTAAGAAAATTGGACAAAATGGTTATGTTGAATATCCTTTTAAAATCAACAATGCCTATAAAATAATAATTGGTGAGAATTTTTTTGCAAATCATGATTTTTGGCTCGAGGCAATAGTTGAATACAAAAATCAAAAATTTCAACCACAGATAATCATTGGAGATAATGTAGCCATAGGTGTAAATTGTCATATTGGTGCAATAGACAAAATTATCATTGAAGATAATGTTGTAATTTCAAGTAATATTTATATTTCTGACCATTTTCATGGTGATATCACAATAAATGATATTAATACTCCACCTGCACAAAGACCACTTACAAAAAAAGGGGGGGTTATCATTAAAAAAAATGTATGGATTGGAGATGCTGTGTGTATCTTACCTGGTGTAACAATTGGTGAAAATACAATAGTTGGTGCAAATTCAGTCGTAACAAAATCATTTCCAGCTAATGTTGTGATTGCAGGAGTACCGGCGAAAATAATAAAATTATTAATAGAATCGTAGTTGATTGTATTGAATTAAAATCGATGGATAAAAATATAAAAATATCAGTTATAATTCCATGTTATAATCAAGGAGAATTCTTAGTTTCAACCTTAGATTCTGTATTATGTCAATCGTATCAACTTTGGGAATGTATAATTGTAAATGATGGTTCTTCTGATGGTACTGAGCAAATTGCAAAATCATATTGTAAAAAAGATAACCGTTTTATTTACCTAAATAAAAATAATGGCGGACTTTCCTCTGCACGTAATGCAGGAATAGAAATTGCAGATGGAGATTATATTCAATTTTTAGACTCAGATGACATAATTGATTCACAAAAGTTTGAAATTCAAATAAATTGTATTAAACAAGAAAATGTTGATGTATTTGTGTCAGATTATAATTTGTTTATTGGAAACTTAAACAATCAATTTGAGAACGAATTTTCTATAAAACCTTACTTGCTTACATTAGATGGATTTCTTTATCATTGGATAAATTTAGATTTTGTAATAGCTATTCACGCAGGTTTATTTAAACGGGATTTTCTATATAAAAACAAAATTAGATTTAATGAACAAGTAAATGCCTTAGAGGATTGGATTTTTTGGTGTACTTTAGTTAATGAAAATGCAGTATTTTGTCACCAACCACTAAAATTAGCACATTATAGGGTGCAGAGTAGATCAATGACTAATGATTTAAGTAGAATGAGAATTGCATTTATAAATGCTGCTTTTATTGTTGAAGATTTGCTCACAGGTAGTAAACGATTAGAATTTAAAAACAAAATATCGGAAATTTTAATCAATTTACTTTCTAAAACTTTTGTGGAAAGTGAACTTGCCCAAAAGGCAAATTCAACTGAATATAAATTAGGTTTATTTCTTATCTATCCGTTTCGAAAATTTAAAAATGTTGGAGTAAAGATAGTTCTGAAATTTAAAAAGAGATTTAATTTCTAAAGTGAAATTAACAATACCTGAAATCTAGATCTTATAATGAGAATGTTAAATAAAATAAAGAGCCGTGTATTTTCATACATGGAAATTGATTGTTTAAAAACAATATACTTTCGTATTCGACTTAATTTGTCGGCCAATGTTCGATTTAATATTTGTCCTCAAAGTATTGTAAAAATTTCAAAATCAGCTGAATTGAAAATATTGCACGGACAATTTCGGATAAATGCTTCATGGACTAATGGAAGAGCTAGAAGGAATAAATCTGAATTGATACTTCGTGAGAACTCTAAAATGATTATTGAAAAGGACTTTTATATGTATCAAGGAGCTTCTATATTTGTTGCCCCTAAAGCAACATTAAGAATTAAAGGAGGTTGGAGTTTTATCAATACTAATACAGTAATCAATTGTTTTGAGTATATTGAAATTGGTACTGGTGTTTATGTTTCTGACAATGTGACAATACAAGATTCAGATAATCATGTGATTGTAGGTCAAGAGCATAAAATGACTCAACCAATCATTATTGAAGACCATGTTTGGATAGGTAAAAATGTAATCATACTCAAAGGAGTAACAATCGGAAAAGGGGCAATAGTTGGTGCTGGCTCTGTTGTAACAAAATCAGTACTTCCAGGAACTGCTGTTGCAGGAAATCCTGCAAGAGTTATAAAAGACAATATTGAATGGAAATAATGAATGTATATGTTATAATAGTTACTTATAATGGAATGCAATGGTACGAACGTTGTTTTAATAGTCTTCGTTTATCAAAAATTCCATTAAAAGTATTTGTAATTGATAATGCATCATCAGATGGTACTGTGGGTTTTATAAAAACTAATTTTCCTGAAATTCAACTAGTTGAATCGCAAGTAAATCTTGGATTTGGTAAAGCAAATAATCTTGGTTTTCGTGTTGCAATAGAGAATAATGCGGATTATGTTTTTTTACTTAATCAGGATGCTTGGATAAAAGAAGATGATACTATTGAACAACTTATATTTGCTCATAAGATCAATCTTGAATATGGCATTATCAGCCCAATGCATTTGTATGGTAGTGGTGAGAAAGTTAGCAAGGGTATGAAAATGGATTTAGTTAGTCATGATTATGATTCAACTTCGGATATAATATCTGATTTATATTTTAATCGTAAATTGAATGATATTTATAAAGTTGATTATGTCTGTGCAGCTGCTTGGTTAATCCCCTGTGCAGTGCTAAAAGTTGTTGGAGGTTTTGATTCAATTTTCTTTCATTATGGAGAAGATGATAATTATATGCAACGAATAGTTTATCATGGTTATAGTATTGGTATTTGTCCCAATGTGAGTATTTGTCACGATATGGAATTTAGGGGAGGAGATTACGGTAAGGAAAATAATAATTGGAAAAAGAATATGCTGATTGAATTAGCAAATATAAATAAACCGTTAAATTTAAATCAATTGAAACGTAGGTATTTATTCAAGTTTTTTCAACTCATTTTATTTTTACAGTTTTCTGCAGCATTCAAAAACTTTAATGTGTTCAGTTTTATTCTCAAACACGAATCTGATATTTCAAAGAGTTATTTAAAAAATAAGGGTAGAGTAATTTTTTAGTTTAATTCGTTTCAGATAAACCCATACTTATTTAAATTCTTTGTTGCTGCAATTTCTTTAGTCTTCAAAATCCAAATATCTTATGTACGATACTCCTATACTCCTTATCATTTTTAATCGTGCTGATACTGCTCAACAGGTATTTGATACTATTAAGCAAATTCGACCTAAGTATTTGTTTGTGGCTGCTGATGGCCCTCGATTAAATAAACCCGAAGATATTGAAAAGTGTAAACTAACCCGTGCAATTATTGATCAAGTGGATTGGGTTTGTGAAGTGAAAACATTGTTTCGTGATGTAAATAGGGGCTGTGGTAGAGGTCCTGCAGAGGCTATTACTTGGTTTTTTGAAAATGTGGAAGAGGGTGTAATTTTGGAAGATGATTGTTTGCCAAGTAATGAATTTTTTACTTTTACAGCAGCCATGTTACAAAAGTATAGATCAAACGATAAAGTTATGCTCGTTGCTGGTACAAATTTGTTAGGCAAATGGAAAGAGACTGAACAAGGGTATCATTTTTCGTCCTATGTTCACACATGGGGTTGGGCTACATGGAGAAATGCTTGGGATTTATATGATTTTGAGTTGAACCAATGGGGTCAAGATAACACATTAAATTGTTTTAAAGAAATACTACCTAATCGAAATGTTTATAATCGCTTTAAAGAGATTTTTGATTATACAAAGGCGAATATAAATAATATTACATGGTGGGATTTTCAATGGTGTTATTGTGTTCTACAAAATAGGGGCTTATGTGTTGTACCAGCTGTAAACTTAATCACGAATATAGGAATTGGTACAGATTCTACGCACACATCAAATAAAAATGACAAAGGAACTCCTATATTAAAAACTGGCGCATTACAAGTTGATTATACTAATTCAGTCCTTTTATTAGCTGATTCTGAATTCGATAAAAAAATATACAAATTAACCTTGGAGCGTAATACAAACTTTCTTAGTTTGATTTTTGAAGGTTTGAAACGAAATTATAAAAGAATACTAAAACTACTAACTATTAATAGATAATTTTCATTTTATAATAGTAATCACCTAACCGTAGCTTTTATTTCTTAAATCGTAATACAATGTTTAATTCAGTCTCAAATAAGGTGTTAATTGAATGTAATAGAAAGGTAGTTATCATTATACCAATTTATATTGAAAAACCAACTAATAATGAAAGACAGTCAATAATACAGACGTTCAATACTTTAGAAGTTTATACAATAGTTTTTATAGCACCAGAGGGACTAAATATTGAGTATTATAAAGAAATTGTATATAATTGCAATGTTATAGTAAAATTTCATTTCTTTTCTCCAACCTTTTTTCGTAATATAGAAGGATATAATCGTTTGATGCTTAGTGCAGATTTCTATTTACAGTTTGTTGATTATGAATTTATGTTGATATATCAATTGGATGCTTTTGTTTTTAAAGATGAACTTATGTATTGGTGTAATTTAGGTTATGATTATATTGGTGCTCCTTGGATTGTGAAGCGAGAAGATAGGTTAATTATAGAAACTTTTGCAGGAAATGGTGGTTTTTCGCTTAGGAGAATTCAAAGTTTTGTTGATACTTTGAAATTGACAAAAAAGATTGTTCTGAATCCATTAGAAATTATAAATGAGTATTCACATAATGGGATAATTGAATTTGTAAAAAAAACTCCGTTAATTGTTTTTCGTATATTTGGTTATAAAAATAATTCAAAATTCTTTATAAAATCAAATACTCAAAAAGAAGATATATTTTGGGCGTATCTAGGTCCCAAAATCAATAGAAATTTTAAATCAATAAAGGGTTTAGATGCTATACCTTTTGCTTTTGATAGATATCCAACATTTCTATATAATGAAAATAATAATAAATTGCCTTTTGGGTGTCATGCCTGGAACAAACATGAACCTGAATTTTGGAATCAGTTTATAAAAAACACAAATAGTTAAGTCGAAGTTTTGTAATAAATTCAGATTATTTTAGATATTAAACTATGAAATACAGTGAAATAAATATTGGTGATAAAGAAACATTATCACACAAGATTACTAAAGAAGATTTAGAGAAATTTGTAGCACTTACAGGTGATGACAATAAACTCCATGTGGATGAAAAATTTGCAAGTACTACTCAGTTTAAAAAACCAGTAGTGCATGGCATGTTAGGTGCGTCTTTTATTTCAACAATTATTGGGACTAAATTGCCTGGCGATGGTGCATTATGGTTTTCTCAATCGTTAGAGTTTTTGTTGCCTGTAAGAGTCGGAGATAACCTTACAGTAAACAGTGAAGTGGTAAAAAAAAATGATAAAGAAAATATCATAGAATTGAAAACTGATATTTACAATCAGAATAGACAACTTGTAACACGTGGTTATGCAAAGGTAAAAGTAATAGAACAAGAGGTTGTTATAGACCAAATTGAAGATGTTGAATTAAAACCCAAAGTTGCATTAATCATTGGTGGGACAGGTGGTATTGGGCGTGCAGCCTGTATTCAACTTGCTAGGGATGGTATGGATATAATTATACATTATAACAGTAATAAAACACTAGCCGAAAAACTGAAAAATGAAGTTGAAACATTTAATCAAAAGGCAATAATTGTAAAAGCAGATATTACAAATGAGCTTGATATAAAACAGTTATTTGAAAAAAGTATTCGTGCTTTTGATAAAATTGATGTATTGGTAAATTGCGCAGCAGCTACTATCCCTGATATTAAATTTCAGGATTTGCTATGGTCAGACTTTCAATTGCAACTAGACTTAAATATCAAATCTACTTTTACTATAATTAAAGAAGTACTTCCTTATATGCTGAAAAGTGGATATGGAAAAATTATAACTGTAGGTAGTGCCTATGCTGATAAACCCAATAGTAATTTTATATCACATTATATAACTGCCAAATCAGCATTGGTTGGATTAACAAAGGGTTTGGCTTATGAATTTGCACCAAAGGGAATCCGAGTAAACATGGTGTCACCGAGTTTGATTAATACCGATTTAACGGCTGATATTCCTGAGAAAATTAAATTGTTGACAGCTGCACAAACACCACTACGAAGGCTTGCCAATGTAACAGATGTTGCTGGTGCCATTAGTTTTCTAGCATCTGATAAATCAGATTTTATAACGGGCGAAAATATCCGGTTGAACGGTGGGCAAATAATGGTCTAACTTCATACAATAATGGAAAATTTAAAATACACCGAGATATTACAACTAAATAGGACAATGTCTCATCAAATAAAAGGCAATCCTTACCGGGTAAAGGTATTATCGAATGTTACAGTAAATTCAATTAAAGAACTGTTAGATTATGTATTGTATGCCAATCAGATTAATCCTTCAGTGGAAATAGGTAATTATGATAATATTGTTCAAGACAGTTCAAAATGTGAAGATGTAGTTACTGTTATCATTATCTTTGATGTACTGAATATAGTTGATGGAATTCAGGAGTTCTTTGAAGATTTGAGTGATGAAATGTACAACAGTATTAAATTTAAAATACTGTCAGAGATTGATATTGTCTTTAAAAATCTCAATTCTACACCAACTGTTATTTTTAATTTGTTTTCTGCTTCAGGTTTTGTTTCTTCAAGTTTTGGCGTAACAAAACTTGAGTTATTGGTATCAGAACTGAATGGTTATTTATATGAAATTAAGCCACTGAATGTCACTTTGGTAAATATCGATAAAGTAATTGCACAAATAGGTGTAAACCAGTCGTATGATTTACGAATGTACCATTCATCGAAAGCACCCTATACGTTGGCCTTTTTAAAAAAATACCTGAGTTCCATTGAACCAATCATATTAAAAAATACGGGTAAGCTTAAAAAAGCCATCATTTTTGATTGCGACAATACACTCTGGAATGGTATCTTGGGTGAAGATGGAATTGATAAAATTGAAATGTCTTGCAGAACACACAATGGACATGTTTTCAATACCATACAACAAATTGCAGTTTATTTGAGTAGGCAAGGAGTTATTGTGGGATTATGCAGTAAAAATAATGAACAGGACGTGAATGAGGTGATTAATAATCATCCTGATGTAGTTTTGAAGGATAAATACATTACTGTAAAAAAAATTAATTGGATAGATAAAGCTACTAACTTAAAATCCATTGCAACCGAATTAAATATTGGATTAGATAGCATTGTGTTTGTTGATGACTCTTCTTTTGAGATTAATCTAATAAATGAGCAGCTCCCAGAAATTGTAACATTGCAGGTGCCGAAGGCGATATATGAGTATCAAAATTTCATATTAAATGCTGTTTATAAATACTTTAATTTATCGGTTAAAAATATTGATTCAAATAAAACTGAACTATACAAACAACAATTTATACGAGAAAGTAATAAAAGCAAATTTGCAACAATTGATGAGTATTTATCGTCCTTAGAAATTTCATTGTCAATTGATATTGATAAGAAGTCACAAGTTCAACGGATTGCTGAATTGACACAAAAGACGAATCAATTTAATCTTACAACAATTAGATATACCGAAAACCAAATACAAAATTATATTGAAAGTCTTAATACAGGTGTGTTGACTTTATCAGCACAAGATAAATTTGGAGATAATGGAATAACAGGTTTATGTTTGATAAAACAGGATACTCAAAATGCAAATAATGCATTAATAGATGTCTTTTTAATGAGTTGTAGAATTATTGGACGAAATATAGAATTTGCTTTTATGGATTTTATAATTGATTATTTAATTGGAAATAAGTATGAGTCAGTTAGTGCTTTGTATGTACCTACCAAAAAAAACGCACAAGTTGACAATTTCTATGATGGATTAGGTTATAATTTATTATCCACCGATAATGATTCAAAACTATACACTTTAAACCTGAGTGAATATAAAAAGAAAAATATTGAATATATAAAACTAACAACCCATAAATAAATTAAAATGACAGAAGTTCAAGAGAAAATTAAAAATATTATGAGTGCGGTATTTGAAGTGCCTTCTGAGGAAATATCAGTAAATTCATCCTCAGATAATATCGACGCATGGGACTCATTGAAGCACTTAAATTTGATAATGGCTTTGGAGGAAGAATTTGAAATTACCATCTCTGATGAAGAAATTGGAAACCTCATCAATTTTAAATTGATTGAGCTTATTGTAAATGAGTGCGTAGCATAATCAATTTGTTTCTTATATACAAATATTAATTCAATGCAAAGTAAAATAAAATACTTCATAAGTCTTTTTATTCTTTTCCCCTTTTGGTGGCTAATAAAACGACATAAGAATAATGAAATAATAGAGGGGGATATTTCTGAATGGTTACGTCGATACCATAAGCCTCAGGTAGTTTCTTACTCTCATTTTGTATGGTTGATGGTCTATCATCAAGCCTTTCGCAATGTGTTGTATTATCGTTTAAAAGCTTACAGTATCATGTTCTCATGGCTTTACAAAAAACAAAATGAACCCTATATCTCGGCAATAGGAAAAATTGGGAAAGGTTTGTTTTTTTGCCATGGATTTGCAACAATTGTAGGAGTAGAGTCCATTGGTGTAAATTGTTGGATAAATCAACAAGTTACTATCGGTTATGCTTATGGCTTACCCAAAATTGGCAATAATGTGACTATTTATGCAGGTGCTATTATATTGGGCGACATTTCAATAGGCGATAATGCAATCATCTCAGCTGGTGCTGTGGTAATGAAAGATGTTCCCGCCAATCACAATGCATTTGGAAATCCAGCACGTGTTGTGAAACTTAATTTTGAATCAACAACTGCAGAATTATGAATAAAAAGTTAATCATTTTTACTCCATTTCTAACTGATTTTACTCCTTCTAATGGTTCAACCATTCGCATTGCAGGTTATACAAAGGGATTAAATGAATTGGGGATTGATTATACTTTTTTTTCATCATTAAAACCAGATTATGTGTCTGATGAAAAGTTTATAAAATGTTCAATCAATAGAAAATGGTTGAAGTTTTTTGTGTTACACAATCTACTTTTTTCATCTACTTGGTTACGACCATTTTCGTATTTTCTTAGATTCATTCTATTAAATATTCAAGGTGTAAAAGAGGTTATATTGATAACGGATGAGCGTTTAATTTGGACTCATCAGGAATATACCTTATCTTTGTTTCTCTTTTTTGTAAAGCAAAGACCATTTATATATGATATACATGGTTTTTTTGATATTCAGCGTGAATATAGGGTCAATTTGAATAAGTGGCGTAAACTTTGGTTCGATTTGTTTTTGATACAAGAACGAATAGTGATAAATGTTGCCCCTTACTTAAATATTGTTTCAAATAGAATGAAACAATATGTCAACGATAATTTTAGTCCGCAAGGAATAATGTTGACTGCTCCTGATGGGATTCCAGACCATTTATCTGTTTATGAATCAGTAGTATCCAACAGTAGATTTAGAATAGATAACAGTATTGCAGTTACAGAAAAAATCATTCTATATGCAGGTTCATTTAAAAATATCGGTGGAGTAACAGAGTTGGTTAAAGTGTATTGTGCTAATAAAGAGATTAATAAGCAAGCAGTTTTATTGTTAATTGGTAGTGGACAGGAGGAAAATAATATAGCCACATTCCTAGAAGCTTCAGATTGTAGTCATAGAGTATTTCATATAAAATCAATGCCACACAAAGAGTTGATAGTCTATATGAAAGGTGCAGATGTAATAGTTTGTCCAGATATCTATGGAAATGAATATAATGAAATGACTCCCCATATAAAATTGTATGACGCAATAGCATCCGGAAAAAATGTGGTAGCATCAGATTTTGAAGTCAATAGAGAGATGTTTGATGACAAAGAATTTAATATCTATTATTTCAATTATGATAAAAGGGATTCGTTTAGAGAAAAGATAATTTTGGCTATGACGAATATAACAGATAAATCTAAATCAACGAAATTAGAAAGCTTAACTTATTCATCACGCACCAAAGAATACATCAAAAATTTCAATATATGAAAAATGTAATCATCAAAAATATAGTGGGAATATATGCTAAATTCGAAAAAATATATACCAGAAGTACTGCTGAAAGGTACGAGGCGTATTTGAGAAAGAAAGGCATACGTATAGGGAAAAATATTTATTGGGGTAACCCCAAAACAATAAATATTGATATAACTCGACCTTGTTTGGTTGAAATTGGTGATAATGTAAGGTTAGATACAGGTTTAACGATATTGACACATGATTTTGCCACTTATGTTTTTCGATTGGTCTATCATGATTTTGTTTCAGCTACAGCTAAAGTAACAATCGGCAATAATGTATATTTTGGCCAAAAATGCACTATTTTAAAAGGGGTTACCATTGGAGATAATTGTGTCATTGGGTTAGGGTCATTAATTACTAAAGATATTCCAAGTAACAGCGTTGTAGCAGGTTCACCAGCAAAAGTAATATGTACATTGGAAGAGTATTATCAAAAGCGCAAGTCAGCCTCGATAAAAGAGGCTCAGGCTTATGCCCGAGAAATTCAACGGTATTATAACCGTAAACCAGTGATGGAAGATTTCAAAGAAGAGTTTGCTTTGTTTTGGTCACCACAATTAATTGCACCTAGGGCGTTTCAAGATATGGTAAAATCCCAAATGGGAAGTGCCTACGCAGAATTCATAGTCAATAACAAGCCCGTATATTCTTCATTTGAAGCATTTTTGGATGATTGTAATTTGAATTAATAATGGACGAAAATATTAAAGTATCTATCATAACACCTTCTTATAATCAAGGGGAATATCTGGAAGAAACGATACAATCAGTATTGAATCAAACTTATAAGAATATTGAATATATCATTATTGATGGTGGTTCAAAAGACCAAAGTGTTGATGTATTAAGACGAAACCAAGACAGATTATCATTTTGGGTATCTGAGCCCGATAAAGGTCAGGCTGATGCCATTAATAAAGGATTGAAAAAAGCAACAGGTGAATTAGTGTGTTGGATAAATTCAGATGATTTATTGTATCCAAATTTCGTAAAAGATAGGGTTCGTCAATTTGCTGAAAATAAAAGTATTGATTTTATTTATGGAGATGTAGAGCAAGGTGTGGATTTGAAAGAAAGATATTTGAGAAAAGGTGCTAAAAGTGATTTTAAAACCATGCTTTTAACACTTGATGTACCTATACCACAACAAAGTACTATGTGGAGAAAAAGCTTGATGGGAAAAATTGGATATTTACAACCACAATGGCATGTGTTACTTGATAGAGAGTATTTTATGCGCATTGCTTTGCATGCAAACATACTTTACATTCCTGGTGCTGTGGGGTTTTTTCGCAATCATGATCAATCAAAATCTGTGGCTGAATGGAGTAAATGGGCTAAAGAATTAGAAATTTATTACACTGAATTGTTTAGAAATAAAGAAATTCACTCGAAATATGGAAATTTTAAATCAATAGCTATGGCGGCAATGTATTTAGAGAGTGCAAATATTTGTAGAGATTGTGGTGATAAAGAAAATGCAGCTCAATTTAAAAGAAAAGCAACTCAAGAAAATCTGTTTTATATGTTAAAAATAGAAAGTGTTCAATTTATATTGAAAATCAAGAAACATTTTCGTGTTTAATAATCTGTTCACTATTTTTTATAGTGACATTGTGACACAATTTGAAATAATATAATCTCTCACAAAAAGATAATTAAATGTTTGAATTACTATACGGTGTATCATTAAACGATTTATTATTACTCTATTCAGTAGAGCTGATAACGCTCATCTACCTGCTAAAGAAATACTCAAAATCCTCATTGTATGTATTGATTATATTTTTCTTTTTTCAAGGGATGTTTATTTTTCTTGGACAAAATATAAACGATGGATATAAAGTTGTAATTTTTCTTTTTACATTATGGGTTAGTTTTAATAATCCTTCATTTTTAAAGTTCAAAAAAGGGGATGCCATCATTACTATTCTTTTCGTTCTTTTTAGCCTTTCTTATGCTTACTCTGCGTTAAACAATGGTGATGGTTGGACAATCATATTCAGTCAGTATTCACGTTATTTTATTGTGTATTGTCTTTGGTTTTTGGTAAGGAATGAATTGTATAAAAAGAATGCAGATATTGATTTATTTCAAAAATTCATATACGATATTTTTTTAATACAGATTGTAATTACAATAGCAAAACTTCTAATTTTTGGTGGCCGACAAATTGAAAGTATCGTTGGGTCTCTTTCTCATAATGGTGGCTCTTATGGCACTACACTTCCAATAGTAGGTTTTATTATGCTGTGGTTCTATCGACGTGCAATTTTCACAAAAAAAGATTGGCTATTTGTAGTGGGTTTACTATTGATTGGTTTTTTGGCTGGAAAGCGAGCAATTTGGTTTATTTTGCCGCTTGTTATTGCCGCATTTATGATTTATGTGCCAAAACTACAAATGAATAAAACATTGTGGTTGACATTGATAATTGCCCCTTTGGCTTTCTATTTAGGAGTTAGACTAACACCTACTTTAAATCCAGAAAATAAAAATTGGGGCAGTTTTGACTATGAATATGCTTTTGGCTATGCAGACAAATACCAGTATGGTGATGAAAAAAAAACTTATGAGAAGCGTGCTCAAGGACGAGGTGGAGCAACAGAGTTGATTTTTAATAAATTCACATCGGGCGAAAATTTAGTTCAAACAGACTGGTTTGGAATTGGCTTATCAAAAATGTATACAACTGATTATGCCGAATTCGATAAGTTAAATTTAGGTATTCATAGTAAAGGTTCTTCTACAGGTTTTTTCCAATCCTATGTTACTACAGGTTATGCTGGTGTTTTTGTTACGTTATTTTTTTATCTTTCTATGCTTTGGCAAATAAAAATGAAAAGGATAAGGTGGGTGTTGATTGCGATTTTGGGTTGGGAGTATTTTTTATATATTGGAAATTTTTTCCGAACGCCAGCTTTGATGTTTATGATTATTTATTTTATTCATTATAGTAACTATTTATTACAAAAACGACCAAAGAAAATAGTAATTTCACAATTTATTGGTAAGAATTCTGATGCAAATAAAGTCTAAAAGAATATACTACGTTTTTTTATTTCTAATTTGAAATTCTAATAATGAAAAAAATTCTCATAACAAATACTTCTCAGTTTGGTTATCATACGGATACATATATGTATTGTAAATACTTAGATAAAGCTAAGTATGAAGTACATTATATTGGCTTTGATATTGGTTATATTAAAATGGCATTGGAGAATGTTCATATTCATAATGTTCCAGTATATAAAAATAAAATAAAACGTTATTGGGTATATCTGAATGCTATAAACAAATTAATTAGAAATGAAAAATTCGATATAGTTTTTCAAGTAGATCGGAAATTGACATTGTTGGTTCGTTTGTGTAATTTGAATAGAAATTGTATTCTAGATATTCGTACAGGAGATTTGCGAGCTGCCAACTTAATGCGTGGATATTATAATTATTATATTCTGTTTACGTCCTTATTTTATAAACATGTTTCAGTAATATCTGCAAGTTTAGGCGCTTTGTTACATATACCGATGACCAAAACGACTATTATTCCTCTGGGAGCGGAAATACAAAATGTTGGAGATAAATCGTGGAACGAATTGCAATTGTTCTACATTGGGGCATTGCCCTCTCGAAATATTTACCAGACCGTGGAGGGACTATCAATTTTTATTAAAAGAAATCCTGAAATAACAGTAAATTATGATATTGTTGGCAATGGAACAAAAGTAGTAATTAATCATTTAATGCACACAATTGATGAGTTGGGTTTAAAGGATGTTATAACTTATCACGGAAGGAAGAATCATAGTGAAATAACTGAAATTTGGAAAAAAGCAAACATAGGTGTTGTTTATATTCCTATGACACAGTTTTATAATTGTCAGCCCACAACCAAACTTTATGAGTGCCTATTGTCGGGTATGCCAGTAATAGCAACAAATACACTTGAAAATAAATTGGCAATGACTACAGTAGCTGGAGTATTAATTGATGACAATCCTGAAGCATTTGCAAAAGGTTTAGAAGAATTTTGGGAACGAAGGTTGACATTTAATTCTCAAAGTATTAAAGATGAATACACACAAAGTACTTGGCAGAAAATAGTTCAAGAATATCTTGAACCTTATTTCGAGACATTTTCTTGAATTAGAAATCTAAATATTTTAAATGTTGAAAATAAAAAAATAAAACAATGAATAAAATTATTAATTTTCATGATGTACGAGATATTGCATGGTTCGATAGGATTATAACGATATTGAAAAATAAATATACCATGGTTGATGTGAATCAATTAGAAGGTTATTACTATGATGGTAAAATACTCAAAAATGCATGTCATATTACGATTGACGATGGTGATAAAACTTTTTATAATGTTATCTATCCTGTTTTAAAGAAACATAGTGTACCTGCCACTATTTTTGTTTCACCCACTATTTGCAAAACAGATAAAAATTTTTGGTTTCAAGAAATACGAGGTTATAATCAAGATAAAGTTAGAAGCATTATTTCGGAACATTTTAATTTAAGTATCGAAACCCTAAGGTTATATTCGATGGAAATGATTCTGAAAAATTTTAAAATTGATGATATTTGGTTTGTAATTGAAACTTACAAAAAACAATTTAAAGTAGTTTCGAAAGAAGCTCAGAATATGAATTTGTATCAAATTTTAGAAATTGAGAAATATGGTTTAGTTACTATTGGAGCTCATACTTTAATTCATCCAATTTTAGCCAATGAAAGTGATGATAGAAGTAAAAGTGAGATATCAAATTCTATTGTTGATCTTGGTAGTATTTTAGGACATGATATTAAAACTTTTGCTTATCCGAATGGAATTCCAAAGCTAGATTTCGGTCAACGAGAGATTGATAATCTGAAAAATAACAATTGTAAAATTGCCTTTTCAACTGAACCTAAAAACTTTACATTGAATGATAATCCTCTAAGTATTCCCAGATTTGGTCTTTCGCGTGGAAATGAATTTTTTGTAAGGGCTAAACTAGCACTTGGGGCTTATTGGCCTAAAATTAAGGAATTAAAATCAAAAGGAGAAAAAACTGGTCGTTTAGAGTTGAAATCAAAAATTGTGATTCGAAATTAAGAATACAACGAGTATGAAATTGGTTAATTTTGAGTCAGGTTATTACGATGAACTTCTTTTGTTTTGTAAACGGAGGTGGCCTAAAAAGTCTGAGGATTATTTAAAATATAGATTGTTTGAGTTTCCTGAAAATATTGAGGATAACAATTGTAATTTACTTGTTTTAAATGATGAAAATAAAATAATTGGGTGTAATTTATTTTTTTCAACAAAAGCCAAAATAAATGGAAAGGAAGAAAAAGTATTTTGGAGTCATGATACAATTATCGACCCAGATTACCGTAAAGAGGGCGATGCTGGTATGCTTTTAATTGCTACACTAATGCAATCTAAAAATATATTTGGATTTGGACTTTCAGATATAAATTATAAGATTCACAAAAAGATTAAAGCTAACTTTTTTGGAGAGGCGCATAAATACTTCATGTTTTCTTTTTGGAGTTGGAAGATTATTTTATACAAATTAGGACTTATAAAAGGCATTAAATCAATAAAGAATTATTTTCCTGAAACTTTAGGAGTTGATAATTACAGCTTTAAAAAAATATCTGATGTAAATCAATTAAATATCCCAAATAATGGATATTGGAATCCAAATTTATACATAGATTTTGTTAGAGACAAGCATTTCTTGAAAAAAAGATTTTTTGAGAATCACAAAAAATATGAATTTTACAAACTAATGGGGTCAGATGTGGATGAATGCTATTTTGTAGTAAGAGTTATTGAAAAAAGAGGGTTGCCTGTTTTAGAATTGGTTGATTTTAGATTTAATTCGAACAAAGCAGATCAATATCGAATCATATTAAAGGGATTTGAAAAATTAATAAATAGAAATAGGATTCCAATAGGAATGATAAAATCTAATATCCCTCAGGGTAGAATTCAACTATTCCCATTGATTGTTAAAGATAGCAAACCTATTTATTGCGTAACCTATAATAGATTAAAAGGAAATATCAGTTTTTTTGTTACTTTTGCTGATTCAGATGCAGAACCTGATTTTCGATCATAATTAGTATTTGTCCTTAATTTATCAATTAACATACTAAAAAGCATATTATGGAACTAAACAAATTTATTGCAAATTTTGCAGCTCAGTTTGATGATACTGATGCAAGTGTATTTACTGCCGAAACTAAGTTTCGTGAAGTGGAAGAATGGTCTTCTCTGCTTGCTTTGTCATTAATAGCAATGGCAGATGAAGAGTATGATGTGAAATTAAAAGGTGATGATATTCGCAATTCTCAAACGGTGAATGATTTATACGAAATTGTAAAATCTAGAAAATAATGGCTTTTTTGAACATTCCAAATGTAACACTTAGGGGGATATCAGCGTGTGTCCCCCGATTTATTGATGAAAATAGTAATTATCCAATGAATCCAGAGGATAGAGATAAATTAATTTCAGCAATAGGAGTAGAGCGTAAACGAATAGTGGATGAAAAAACCTGTACATCGGATTTATGTTTTCAGGCTGCTGAAAAATTGATTGAAGCACTTAACTGGGATAAAAGTGAAATTGATTGTTTGATATTTGTCACACAAACACCAGATTATACACTTCCAGCTACATCATGTATCTTGCAACATCGCTTGGGCTTACATCAAGAGTGCTACTCACTGGATATTTCATTGGGTTGTTCTGGTTGGATATATGGTATGAGTACTATTTCATCCATAATTTCTGCTAATGGGGGAAGTATTAGAAAAGCATTATTATTGGTTGGAGACACTATTTCTAAAATTACATCTAAAGATGATAAGAGTACTTGGCCAATCTTTGGTGATGCTGGTTCTGCTACTGCATTAGAGTATGATAAACAATCAGAAGGATTGAAATTTCATTTGGCTACAGATGGCGAGGGTGCCGAAGCAATTATTGTAAAAGATGGCGCTTTTAGAAATCAAACAACTGTTGAGAGCTTTCATCAGATTGAATATGAAGAAGGTATAAAAAGAAATAATTTACAACTCTATTTAGATGGCATGAGTGTTTTTTCTTTTGCGATATCAAAATGACCTCAAAGTGTAAATAAATTGATTGAGAATTTTCAACTTGATAAAGATGCAGTTGACTATTTTACTTTTCATCAGGCGAATTTATATTTGAATGAGAAAATTCGTAAAAAGCTAAAACTTGAACCAGAGAAAGTGCCCTATTCATTAAAAAACTTTGGTAATACTAGTTGTGCTACTATACCTTTGACCATGGTTACAGAACTAAGTGATGACCTTAGAAATAAGAAATTAAATCATATAGCTTGTGCATTTGGAGTTGGTCTGTCATGGGGAAGTGTCTATTTTTCTACAAACCATATTGTTTGTCCTGCATTAATTGAATATTAATATTTATCTATGTATAATCCATTTTCATTAGAAGGTAAAACGATACTTGTTACAGGAGCTTCTTCAGGTATAGGACGAGCTACAGCAATTGAGTGCTCTAAAATGGGAGCTACAGTTGTTATTACAGGTCGCAATTTAGAAAGACTTGAAGCAACTTTTCAGTTACTTGAAGGTGTTAATCATTTAATGATTGCTACTAATTTGAATACTGAAGATGGTATCGAAACGTTAATGAAAGAGCTTTCTAATATAGATGGTATTGTTCACAGTGCAGGTTTGACTAAAAGTTTACCTTTTCAGTTTGCTACCAGAGAAAATATAGATGAAGTTATGAATGTGAATTTTTATGCCCCTGCGGAGATTACTAGAAGGGCTATTAAGGCAAAGAAAATTAATAAGAATGGTGCTATCGTATTTGTCTCATCTGTTTCAGGCATTTATTGTTCAGCTGTTGCCTCTTCAATTTATTCTGCTTCTAAAGGTGCTGTAAATGGATTGATTAAGGGAATGGCATTGGATTTAGCCACAAAAGGAATTCGCGTAAATTCAGTAAATCCTGGCGTAATAGAAACAAGTATATTTGATTCGGGTGCAATAACAGAAGAACAATTGGAAGAAGATAAGAAACGGTATCCTCTTAAAAGATTTGGACAACCAGAAGAGGTGGCTTATGCAGTAATTTATTTACTGTCAGATGCGAGTAAATGGGTGACCGGGAGTAATTTGTTGATTGACGGAGGGTATACGCTGCAATAATGTTAATTTGATAATTAGATGATGTGATAATTTATTGTTTTAGATAAATAAATTCAATTAATAGAATTAAAGATATGAAATCATATATAAAAGCAATATCTTACTATCTTCCTGAAAGGATAGTGACTAACGATGATTTGGTAAAGGAGTTTCCAGAGTGGACAGTTGAGAAAGTGGCTTCCAAAATTGGAGTACATAAACGCCATATTGCAGGTGAGAACGAAACAGCTGCTGATTTGGCAACCCGAGCTGCTGAAAGATTGATTGAAGAACATTCAATTGATAAATCAATTATAGATTTTGTACTGCTTTGCACCCAAAGTCCGGATTATTTTCTACCCACATCGGCTTGTTTAATTCAAAATCGATTGGGTTTATCAACTTCTTGTGGTGCCTTGGACTTTAATCTGGGTTGTTCGGGTTATGTTTATGGTTTGTCGTTGGCCAAAGGTTTAATAGCGGGTGGTATTGCTAAAAACATATTGTTGCTTACCGCAGAAACCTATTCTAAACATTTACACCCAAAAGATAAAGGTAATCGCACCATTTTTGGTGATGCTGCATCTGCAAGTTTAATATCAACTGAAGGTTTTGCTGAAATTGGAAATTTCAGTTTAGGTACAGATGGGCAAGGTGCCGAAAATCTAATTGTGAAAAAGGGTGGTCTTCGCCAACCGAATGCATTGAATGATGTAGTATTTGATGAGGGTGAAAATCCAATCTCCAGTGATTACTTATATATGAATGGTAGTGAGATTTTTAATTTTACATTGGAAAATGTTCCCATTCTAGTAAGTGAAACTTTGAAAAATAATGAATTGCTTCAAGATGAAATTGACTTATTTGTTTTTCATCAAGCCAATAAATACATGATGAATTTTTTGAGAAAGAAAATTAAAATTGATGAAGAAAGATTTTTTTATTATCTCGAAAATGTTGGTAATACAGTATCTTCAACCATCCCCATTGCTTTATATGAAGCCAAAATAACAGGACAACTTAAAGGAAACGTTTTATTGGCCGGCTTTGGTGTCGGGTATTCGTGGGGTGGTACAATACTAAAAATTATTTCTTAAATAATTATTTCGTTTATAAAATACAAAAATACATGAAGATATTAATAACAGGTGGGGCAGGTTTTATTGGAAGTAATCTATGCGATTATTTCGTAATGAAAGGAAATGAAGTTGTATGTTTGGATAATCTTGCAACAGGTTTCGAGCACAATATTGCTCATTTAAGACTAGAATCGAATTTTGAATTTATCTTAGGAGATATTCGAGATTTAGATATGTGTAGAAAAGCCATAAAAGGATGTGATTACGTACTTCATCATGCTGCCTTAGGTTCAGTCCCTAGATCTATTAATGATCCTATTACTACAAATTCTGTAAATGTTGATGGTTTCTTAAATATGCTTGTGGCAGCAAAAGATGAAAAAATTAAGCGTTTCGTTTATGCAGCTAGTTCTTCTACCTACGGCGATTCAAAAGAATTGCCAAAAGTTGAACATCGTATTGGAAAACCCTTGTCACCTTATGCCATTACAAAATATGTAAATGAATTATATGCGAATGTATTTTCTGATTTATATCAAATGGAAATAATAGGCCTACGTTATTTTAATGTTTTTGGTAAACGTCAAAGCCCAGAAGGTGCTTATGCAGCAGTTATTCCACTATGGGTAAAAGCATTGATAAATCATGAATCGCCTATAATAAATGGAGATGGTAAGTTTTCGCGTGATTTTACTTTTATTGAAAATGTAATACAAGCCAATGAGTTGGCAATAACATCGGCAGATGAGGTTTTGGTGGAGAGGGCAAGTAGTTATAATCTTGATCTTTCAAATGTAAATGCTATTGAATTGGTTTTCAATATTGCTTATGGAGGAAATACAACCTTGAATGATTTGTTTTACTCTTTAAGAAACAATTTAGGTAAGCATGATCCTGAAATCCTTAAAATTGAACCAGAATACAGAGAAAACCGTTTAGGTGATATTCCTCATTCACAGGCTTCTATTGAAAAAGCAAAACGTGTATTGGGATATAACCCATTATTTAGTGCCACTCAAGGTCTTGATAAAGCCTGTGAATGGTATTGGCATCATTATAAAGCATAACCCGATGAAAGTACTTTTTGTTAGTAGTGGCAATTCCAAAAATATAATTAGTCCTATTATTAAGGCGCAAGGTGAATCATTAATAGAAGCAGGTGTTGAGTTAGATTATTTTTCAATCATTGGAAAAGGATACTTCGGATATTTTAAGAGTGTTGTTTTATTGAAAAAACATTTAAGAAATCACCACTATGATATTGTGCATGCACACTATTCTTTTTCAGGATTCTGTGCTACAATGGCTGGAGCCAAGAATTTGGTTGTTTCATTAATGGGAAGCGATGTACATCAATCAGTTTTATTTGCAAATATAATTCGTCTCTTTTCTAATCATATTTGGAAATCAACTATCGTCAAATCGCTGGAGATGAGAGATAAGTTGGACCTAAAGGAGGTGCATGTAATTCCAAATGGTGTTTGTTTCGACAACTTTATGCCAATTGAAAAAGAGACAGCTCAAGGAAAAGTAAATTTCTATCCAGAATTTAAATACATCATTTTTGTTTCAAATCCCGCCCGCCCCGAGAAAAACTTTAATTTAGCTTTATCTGCTGTTGAAAAATTAAATAATTCAAGCGTTAAATTACATGCGGTTTATGATGTACCACATCAAGAAATTGTAAATTATATGTATGCTGCTGATGTTTTAATTCTTACATCGATGTGGGAGGGTTCTCCTAATGTTATTAAAGAAGCCATGGCATGTAATTGTCCAATTGTTTCTGTTGGAGTGGGCGATGTAGAGAATGTGATTAAAAATGTAGAGGGTTGTTATATTTCCACTTTCGAACCAAGTGACATCGCTGATAAGCTTCAAAAAGCTTTTGAATTTGGTAAAAGAACTGAAGGTAGAAAACGAATTGTGGAATTAGGATTAGATAGTGAGACTGTAGCAAAAAGAGTGTTGGAAATTTATAATTCAATTTAATTACAACAATTTAAAGTTATTATAAACTTAATATGAATCATTGATGAATATTTTAATTGACATAGGTCATCCAGCCCATGTGCATCTTTTCAGACATTTCGCTCAAGAAATGAAAAATAAGGGACATAATGTTCTATTTACTTGTCGTGATAAAGAATTCGAAATAAAGCTTTTAGAAAGTTTTGGCTTCGCTTATAAATCATTTGGCAGAAAATATAAATCGGTAATCGGTAAAATTTGGGGTCTAATAGAATTCGATATAAAGGAATTTATTGTTGGGTTTATATTTAAACCTGATTATTTACTGAGTCATGGTTCTATTTATGCAGCTCATGCTTCGTTTCTTCTCCGTAAACCCCATATTTCGTTTGAGGATACTTTTAATTTTGAACAGATTAGATTATACGAACCTTTCACAGACGTGATTTTCACATCGGATTATGACCATCCGCTTAAATCGAACAAAGTGATAAAATATGCTGGTTATAATGAATTGGCCTATTTACACCCCAACCGTTTTACTCCCGATATATCTATACTAAAAGAATTAGGATTGGCTGAAAATGAAAAGTATGTAATATTTCGTTTGGTTTCATGGAATGCATCGCATGATATTGGTCATACAGGTTTATCGCATAAAAATGTCATAAAAACAATTTGGGAATTTAGTAAATATGCCAAAGTATTTATCTCTTCAGAATCTAAATTACCCCCCGAATTAGAAAAATATAAAATATCCTTCCCTCCGCATAGAATGCATGATGCTATTGCTTTTGCCACATTAATGTATGGTGAAAGTTCAACAATGTCAGAGGAAGCAGCCATGTTAGGTGTACCTTCTATCTATATGTTCAATTCAAGTACAATTTACACTTTACATTTAGAAAAAGAATATGGTTTAATATATAATCTTTCGGAATCGGAAGAAGATCAACTATTGGCCATAGAAAAGGGAATTGAATTATTACAAACTCCGAATCTTAAAGAAGTTTGGAAAGCCAAGAAAGAAAAAATGTTAGCTGATAAGGTAGATGTTACTGCATTTATGGTTTGGTTTATAGAGAATTATCCAAAGAGTAAGGAAGAGACGATGCATGCATCGTCTGTACAATAGTAAGAGAAACAAAATACAAAATAATATGATAAAATTTGCAGTAATTGGGCAGGGGCATATTGGAAAACGCCATGCCGAAATGATTCGTCAAAATCCCGAAGCAGAATTGGTTGCAGTATGTGATGTGCTACCAAAGGAACAAATAGGGTTGGCAGATATAAAAGAGGCTTACTTTAGTAGTATTGATGATTTGTTGGCTTCGGGGCTTAACATTGATATTATCAATATTTGTACGCCCAATGGTTTTCATGCAGCGTATGCCCTTAAGGCATTGAAAGCTAAAAAACATGTGGTGCTGGAAAAACCGATAGCCCTAACGAAACAGGATGCTGAAGAGATTCTGTTTAAATCGCTTGAAATGTCACACCACGTGTTTTGCGTGATGCAGAATCGTTATTCACCCCCTTCGGTGTGGCTAAAAGAATTGGTGGATAATAATACCTTGGGCGATATTTATATGGTGAAACTGGATTGTTATTGGAACAGAGATGACCGCTATTATAAAAAGGGAAATTGGCATGGTGATGCGAAGCTTGATGGTGGCACGTTGTTTACCCAGTTTTCGCATTTTATTGATATAATGTATTGGCTGTTTGGCGATGTGCAAAATATACGTGGCAACTTTGCTGATTTCTCACACAAGAATTTGACTGATTTTGAGGATAGTGGTGTGGTAACTTTTGATTTTATTAATGGTGGCATGGGATGTTTGAATTATTCTACCTCCGTGTGGGATACAAACTTGGAAAGTAGTATTACTATTATTGGTTCAAAGGGTACAGTGAAAGTGGCTGGTCAATACATGAATGAAGTGACGTATTGCCATGTGAAAGATTATGAAATGCCAGTGTTGGCACCATCGAATCCACCTAATGATTATGGATTGTACAAGGGATCCGCACAAAATCACCACTATGTTATTGAGAATGTTATTGAGAAATTAACCGATAAGGGTTCGATTACCACCAATGTGCTGGAAGGATTGAAAGTGGTGGATATTATTGAACGGATATATGCAGTGCGCGATATGCAGTGGAAGAAGTAGGAGTGATTAGTAGGTAGTTGGTAGATGTTAGCATGTAGTAAGTAGGAAATAAATAGTTAGATGACAATACATAATAATATATCTCAAATAAATATTTTGCAGTGGGAAGCCCTTATACAAGGAAACAGCACTGCTTCTTTTTTTCAGACGGCTGAATGTTATCATTTCTATGCTTCGCTGGACTTTCTGAAACCGTTTGTATATGGTGTTTCGGAGAATGATAAGCTGGTGGGGGTGATGTGTGGTTATGTGATAGCTGATGGTAATGTGGCGAAGAAGTTTTTTAGTAGACGTGCCATCGTGCCAGGAGGTTTGTTGCTGGATGCTGATATTTCTTCTGAGGCATTGCAAAACTTACTGCAAGCTGCCACTCGCCAGCTTAGCAGTAAAGCCATTTATCTGGAAATAAGGAATTACAATGATTATTCGTTACACCGTGCGGGCATTGAAGCTGCGGGGTTTGTGTATAATGCGCACTTGAATTTTCATGTGGCCACGCCTGATGTGGAGTCGGCACTGATGAAACTGAATACCACCAAGCGCAGGGATGTGAAACTGTCGCGCAAGGAAGGGGCGGAGTGGAGTGAAACAAAAGACCCGAATGATGTGAGAGCCTATTTTGAGGTGTTGCGTGATTTGTACACCTTGAAAGTAAAAACACCTTTGTTTCCATACGCCTTCTTCGAAAAATTGGTACAATTGGAGAATGGAAAGTTGTTCGTGATTAAACATCAGGACAAAGTGATAGGGGGAAGTGTGTGTGTAGCTTTGCCTGGTGGTGCTTTGTATGAATGGTTTGTGTGTGGATTGGATGGTCAGATTAAGAACGTGTATCCTTCTACTATTGCTACTTGGGCTGCGATAGAGTATGCTGCTAGTAATGGCTATGAGCGGTTTGATATGATGGGTGCAGGTAAACCTGATGAGGGATATGGGGTACGAGATTTCAAGAGTAAATTTGGTGGTGAACTGGTGGAGCATGGACGGTTTTTGTATGTGTGTATGCCGAGGCTGTTTAAGTTGGGGAAATGGATGGTGGGGAGAATGAAGTCCCGATAGCTATCGGGATGAAGATTTGAGGAAACCCCTCCGCTTCGCTCGTCCCCTTTGAAAAAAAGGGGACATTAAGACGCAGTTTTGTATTTGAAGATGTAGCTGAATTAACCTGTCAGCGAGTTTACACCTGACAGCGTTTAAAGCGTATGAGAAATTGTAAATAGTAAAACTTGTCCGTCCACTGACGGATGAATAAATAGTAAATGATTCAATGGATTTTACACTGAAAATATACAGACAACTCCTTGTTGCTTTACAGAATAAGGGTTATTCATTCTTTACTTTCGAAGATTATTGCCAAAATAAAGTAATGGGTAACTACGTGATGCTTCGTCATGATGTGGATTTGCGTGCTGGTCATTCGTTGGCCACTGCCAAAATAGAAGCTGCATTGGGCATACGTGCCAGTTATTATTTCCGTGTGGTACCACAGAGTAACCAGCCTGATATTATCCGAGCCATTGCAGCATTGGGTCATGAGATTGGCTATCATTACGAGGATATGAGTCTGTTTAATGGCGATGCAGATATGGCATTGGCACATTTTCAAGAACAATTGGCACACTTCCGCCAGTTTTATCCCGTACAAACCATTTGTATGCATGGGAGTCCCACCAGTAAGTATGATAATAAAGACCTTTGGAAAACAAGTAATTACAGGGATTACGGTATTATTGGCGAACCTTATTTTGATGTTGATTTTAATAAGGTGTTTTATTTGACGGATACGGGAAGGAGCTGGGATGGTGAACGATACAGCGTAAGAGACAAAGTGAAGAGTAAGTTTGATATTCATTTTAAAACTACAATCGATGTGATAAAAGGAATTCAATCGGGTGTTTTACCTTCACAAGTTATGATTACTACGCATCCTCAACGTTGGACAGATGATAGGGTAGAATGGATTCAGGAATTGATTTTACAGAGAGTGAAGAATGTGGTGAAGAGAATTTTGTTAGTGGGTAGATAGTTGGTATAAGTTTGTATTAAACCCCTCCGCTACGCTCCCCGATAGAATCCCGATAGCTATCGGGAGGGGTAAACTAACCCTTTGTCTAGTCCTGAAATAGGTTTACAAAAAAGTAAACAAAAAACAGGATTATGAGAGCAAAAGTAAATTTATTACCGGACGAAATTAAATTTGAAGTAGTTCAAGAGTATTTAAGCGGTGGCTTT